>Ga0098045_1000105_pt1 | contig 35078 bp, 44 predicted proteins | sample 11_taG_FD_77071 | JGI IMG/M metagenome (GOLD analysis project Ga0098045, IMG submission 77071) | Marine viral communities from the Subarctic Pacific Ocean - 11_ETSP_OMZ_AT15265 metaG | ecosystem: Environmental > Aquatic > Marine > Oceanic | place: Pacific Ocean | collected 2015-01-16 | reverse complement strand
TCCTGGCTATTTGGACATCCTCAATCACCTCGCTGGAGATGTGGATAATACTAATTATACTTCTGTTCATATGACAACTAATATGTCACGTAATATGAAGTGGCATAAAACATACTGCGAAACTGTTGCAAAAATGCACCGTGCAAGTATTACAGCATCTTTTCACAGCGAGTATGCGAAAGAAGAGGAGTTTGCTGATAAGTTATTGTACTGTATGGAACATGATGTACATGTAACAATCAACATGGTTCTTGTTCCTGAATGGTTTGACCGGGACTGGGAAAGAGCATTATACTTTCACAATCGTGGCATAAATGTTACATTAAAACCTCAGAGTGACCCAACTGCATCTTTCGTAGTACATGGTTATACAGATGAACAATTAAAGACAATGCGTAATGGCATGCCACAACGTGATTATACCAGAGAATTACAGAAAGAAACTGGCATAAAAGTAGTAAGACCAAAACCTAAATCAGGTAGTATGTGGAAAATGGATGCGATAAATGGTGATGACAAGTCAGTGCCACACCAAATGCAAGTAGAATTTCAAGACAGTAAAGGAAAGAAATGGTACATGGACCAGGCAGAACGTTTCAATGCTTTTAACTTTAATAAGTTTAAAGGATGGGAATGTACGAGTGGGTTCAAAGGTATCATTATTAGAGAGCCAGATGGTAGTATCAAACGTTCGTACAGTTGTGCGGATGAGCCACTTGGGTATGTAGAGAGTGGGTTCAAGTTATTTGATGCCCCTAAAGTTTGTATTAGTGAGAGTTGCGTTAGTAGTGCAGATAGTAAAATACCAAAACGAAAACCTGGAGCAACAGTTCCAATTTATCCAGGTGATATATCATTTAAATAAGGAGAAATGAAATGTGGAAACCAATAAGTGAGTGGCCAACTTTAACAGAACTATTCTTTGGCAAAGGAGTAGACCCGGCTACATATAAAGGTGATAAAGAAGCGCCGAAATACCTAAGCGGTAAAGGTAAAAAAATAAATAAGAGTATAGAAAAAGCAATCACGGCTGAGAAGCCAGTTAAAAAGAAGCCTATTAAGGAGGTGCAACCCAAGGCTCCTAAGAATGCAAAGACTGAAAAGAAGAAGAAATTGACAACTAAAAAATAAAATATGAATGTTGAGAGAACTATTGAAGAATTGTTAGAGGAAATTAAACAATTAACCAAACGAATAGAAGCATTAGAAAAAATGGTTAAATTCCATGATGCTATTCGTAGAAGATAAGAGAGAAAGAAAGAAAAATGTTCGATTGGAAAAAACCAACAGTACAATTGTTGGGTAGATGGCAACCTTGGCATGACGGACACACAGAGTTGTTTAAAAAAGCATACAGAAAGACAAGACAAGTATGTATTATGATACGTGACGTAAGTGGTATAGATGACAATCCATTTGATATAGAAAGTGTCAAAAGTAGTATTGTCAGTCACTTACATGAGCAAGGATTTAAAAATAAGTACGATTATGTAGTTGTAGAAGTACCAAACATCATAGACATTAGTTATGGCAGAGATGTGGGATATACGTTCACAGAACACAATCTAGGCGAAAAGATACACAATATCAGTGCAACTAATATTCGCTCCGAACTACGTGAAAGTGGAAAATTGAAATAGAAGGAAACTATGCGAGAAAAAATAAGAATGCAATCAACAGAGTCAGCACATTTTTATACAAGACATAAAAATAAAAGACTACATCCAGAAAAGATGACGTTGAATATGTATGACCCATATATTCGTAAACATTGTAAGTATACTGAACAGAAAATTAAGAAGTGACTATTAAGTTGTTCATTATGATGTACACTCTTTGTGGGTTTGCAGTAGGATTGTCCGTAGGTATATTATTAACAATGCTAGTATTGAAAGAAAAGAAATGAAATCACCAGAAGAAGCAGTTCATAGTTTTTGTCCAACACAAGTTCGAAAAGTATTGGACAGTCTACACATAAAGAACAAAGGTTCAGCAGATGAATTAGATGATTACTATTCTAATTGGATTAACTGGACATCTCGTTTCCGTGGAACAAATGAGTTCTCTCAATGGGCTGTATCAAATGGAATACACGATGCAATAGTCAATCAAGTTGCTTATAGGTCAAAGACTGTTAATAAGTTTTATTACTTTGAAGATGATTATAAGTTTTATAATACATTATTGTCTCCATATACCTCTGAGTGTATCCACCATACGGACCTAGACACGATAGAAGAAAATAGTTACATCATCGTCAGTCAACCCAATCATTCTGGTAGTATTTCAACTTGGTTTTCAGAACTAAAAACGAAGTGCGAACAAACAAATAGTAAGATATTCTTAGACTGTGCGTTCTATGGAACGTCTTTAGAAACGATGTCAGTCTACGAACCAGAGATTGATTGTGTTGCTTTCAGTCTTAGTAAAACTTTTCTACTAGGTGGAATAAGAGCGGGAATAATTTTTGGTAATGATTTAGCACCAAGTTTAACTATTCCTATAAGTAAACTAATGAACTACAACTACTATAATATCAATGCAGTAACAGTTGCAAATGCAATCTTACCAAAGTTTGGACCATTATATGTGACTGCACCAGCAAAGATGATACAAGAACAATATGTAAATAACCATCCAGGATATACAGCATTAGAAATATGGATGTGGGTCCTTGATGAGAATGGAAACAAGATTTGTATAACAGATGAAATACAATCTGGCATACAAGCAGAGTTAGATAAGGAATAAAGATATGAACGTTACTGAAATAAACATAGACATTGATTACGATAGACTTCGAAAGGAGATGTATGATTTGAACGTTGACCAGTTTCTTATTTCTAACAATGGTCAGATGTCAATTCAAACTATTCCTGGAACTCCTGTAGATAAGCAACCTTTATCAGGCACACTTAGTCTTCAGGTTGACTGGGACAATCACGATGCTAGTGACCCTAATTCAAAACCAAAGAAACGTGATGTTATTTTAGAAGAAAAAGACTTTACAGAAGTTTGTGATTTTCTAAAAGGAACATATACAGAAGAAGTTATCAATATCTTTAATGAAAAATATGGTGCAGTTCGTGGTAGATATATGATGATGAACTGGAAAACATGTCTGACATATCATTATGACCAAACACCTAGAATTCATCTACCATTAGTAGCAAATGAAAATTGTTTTATGATTATAGATGAGAAGATAGAAAAGTTACGTGAGGGAATTACGTATCATGTTGACACAACGAAGATGCATACCGCAATTAATGCCGGTAGACATTTAAGATTTCATATGGTGTTTTGCCTACCGCCTATAGAAGACGGTAGAACTGAAAATCAATTAGAATTCGATTTAGAATAAGTGAGTTTCACTTAATTCGTGATGAAGGCTTGCTGGAGCATCTCCAGTAGAAGCATTAGCCATAATAGCATCTTTCTCTGCTTGGTCTTCATAAGCAACTGTAATGATTACTTTTGTTTTATCTTCACTTAGTTGACATTGCTGTTTAGCAGGGTCATTGACATCAAAGCCAGCATCTGTAAACAACTTTAGTTCAGCCGCTCTCCAATCAGCAAGTCCATTTTCAGTAAAGAAGTGGTCTACTGAATCATATTCCATGGCCATATTCGCTGTTCCAGTAAGAATAGTAGTTTCTTTTATCATAATATTTAACTCCGGTGTTTTAAGTTTATAGTAATTACTATACTTATTTATCTAATTTAGAATGGTATGTCATCATCCCATTCGTTTTCATCACTTTCTCCACCCGCTCTTAAATAAGTTTCAAACGTTATATCTGGAGTATGCTGATTGCCTTGACTATACATTTGATTGAGTAATACAAAATCATCAGTGTATTTTTCTATATTAACTTTAGTATCTGAGAGATATTTGTCGTGTACTCTAGTTAAAAATATAGCATCACAATATTGATATGCTTCATCATACAAAGTTTTACCACCAATAACAAATATATCTTGTTCTGGATATGCAAAATCTAATGCTTTGAGAATTACTTCTATCGAATCTATCTTTGGATTTCGAGTAGCAAAACAACCAGGAAAATCGTCTTTGTTGTGAGCAGAACTGATTACATAGTTATGTCTATGCTTTAATGGTGCATGAACACCAAGACTTTTCCAAGTTGTAGAACCCATGACTATTACATTTTCTTCAGTCAATTGTCTAAACCAGTTTAAATCTTCTTTGAGTTTTGGCCAGGGTAGGCCGTTTTTGAATCCGATACCGCCAATCTCATCGGCAGCCAGTATCATGTTAATCATTGCCAGTCAATGTATCCTTGCCTTCTATTTCGCCATCAATTGTTCCAGTATCTATGTCGTCACTCTCAAAATGGGCGCCTAAAATGGACTTTACATTAGTAGCAACATCATCTTTAATCTTTGAAACATTTATCTTTACTTGAACATCAGCAATCTTGTCGAATCTATGTACAAGTTTTTCCCAGTTTAAGTCATCAGCAAGTGGCAGAGGATGTAATAATTCATCACCTGACATTTCAATCTCTTGACCACTTGCTAACGTTACTAGTATTTTTTCTACGTATTCTGTTGGAATACTCATCGGAAATATTTCATCCATTAACTTATCAAAGTCTGGGTCGTTCATCATTTCAGATTCCTCTTAAAAGTTAATATACTAGCAGACTTATTCCGTTGGTGCGGCGGCTTCTGCTCTCGCCTTCATGGCTTTTGCGGTAGTTCCTGCAGGTCTACCTCTGCCACGTTTCGCTGGTTTTTCTGCCTTCTCTGTAAGAGACGGGTCATACTTAACCGCTTCTGCACGTTTTTTAACTGCTTCTTCTTCTAACATGACTGCCTGAATTAACAAGTTCTGTGCAATCTTTTTGTTATCACCTTCGGCAGCCATATCTACCTGCTCAACGATGTTTTCTTGTACAGTTTGCCCTTTTGCTTCAGGTGGTCTTGATGCTTGGCCGCCAGTAATTTCATCCATCTGCTTCAATAAATCAGACAGAGGCAATGAAGTATTAGAATTAGGCGTCATAATAATTGAATCGACTGGTAGTTTGACCAGAAGACCCTCTTTATGCAAAGTTTCTAGCATATTATTACCATTCCAGAATACTTTACGAGAAAGAACTTCATACAACTCTTTTGCGGCTTGTCCTTCTTTAGATTCAACTGCCTTCATGAAATCTTCATGGTACTTATCTGGCAATGAATCACTGTATACTGCTAAAGCACTTTCTGGTTCATCAGGTAGGCGCAAAAACGCTACACTCAGACGAGTGTTAGTGCCTTTATGTGTGCCTACATGTTTAATAAAGGCTGCCATTACTCACCGCCTTCAGTCACGTCTGCATCTTTACCTTCTGCCGCTTCGGCTGCCGCTTTTTGCGCCGCTTGGACATGGTCTACAAATTCTTTGACTTTGTTTGCTACAGCACCCACAGACGAAAGTTCATTCGCTTGAAAGGCACCACGTTTTGACGCTAGGTCAATAATATTATAGATATTAACTAGGTCATTTACGGTCACACTAGGAGCAGTTTGCTCTGGTGCCGCTGTTGTTTCTTGTTCTGACATAAAATTACTCCTTTGTCATTTGTTAAATTGATATTATATAATATGAATTTTTACAATTCACTATACTATTCTACATGGTTAAAATGTCAAAGTCAAGCATTTTTAACCAATTTATGCTCTTTTTTTCTCTGAATTTGGGTCAATATACTTCAACCAAATCTCATGGTCTATATGTACAGTGTTGACTCCATTGACTAATTGAAGAAAATCTGGCTTCCTAGGTTGCTTATATGGTTTGATATGAGTGTGACTTGCTTTGTCATTATTGCACTTCCTACAGGCTGAAACAATGTTTGTCCATTCAGTTTTACCACCTTTAGATTTCGGAATAACATGGTCTAGAGTCAAATCTTTATAACTGAACATCTGTTTACAATACTGACAAATATAGTTATCTCGTAAATAAACATTACTTCTATTAAACGAAGTGTTAACACGTTGCTTAACAAATTCTCTAGTCATTATAACACTGGGAACTGTCATTGTTATGTTAGGACTATGTACTTGCCAATCTTCGTGCCATTCTAGGACATTAATTCTATCAAGCCAAACGAGTTTTATGCTCTCTTGCCAAGTGAGTGTTGAAAGGGGTGCGACACTTAAAGGATTGCCGTCTGCGTTCAAAAGGAGGGTATCTCTCATATATCATATCAATATCTTATTTAAAGATATTTATCTAATATACAAATGTCAAAAACCCCACCGTTTAGAGTGGGGTTTGAGAACTATGAATCGAATAAATCGTCAAATACTTCTGGCTTTGGCTCTACATATTCTATAATTGGGTACTTTTCTAAATCATTATCTGATTCTTGTGAACAGTAAATAATACTAACCCATGCTCCCTTAGGTTCTTTACGATATTCAACGTGCGAAAAGTGAACTTGAAGTAAAGATACTATTTCGTGGAACTTTTTCAAATCAGAGTCTAATAAATGGGCGTGATGATATTCCATAATCAATTCCCTAACATTAGACCAATCTGTAATAGCAGGTAATACTTCGTATTCTCCGCCCTCAATATCCATTTTGATAACAGTTGGATTAACTCGTTTCATAATATCATTGATATTTTGAGCATTAACTGTTATGGTATCACGTCCTCGTTTTGCTACAAGTGAGTGAGCGCCTTTATTTTTCTTTGTGTTGATACTGAAATTTCTTGTGGTATCGTGATTACCAACAACCGCGGCATTATTCAACTGAACACTACCATCTACATTGTTTAATTTACAATTATCTGTTGCTAAATTAAAATTCTCAAGGTCAGGCTCAAACGAATGTATCTCTTTCACTCCTCTTTTGAATGTTTGAATAGTAAACATTCCTATGTTCAGACCAAAATCTAATACTACATCACTTGGCTGTAACTTGAGTTTTCTGTATTCATTGCCACCAATAACTTCATTGACAACGAACTCGTCACTTGTACCCTCTCGGACTTTTGCTTTAACATCCTTTACTTCTATTTCTTTAATAATAGTCTGTGTACCAATCTGGTTCATTATTTCGTCTTCTTCATCAATTACGTCAAATGACATATAAATCTCCTATAAGTTGGATAATAAAAAAGAGTGCTTTCACACTCTTTATATATTAACATATGTGACCTTGAAAGTCAATAGGTTATTTGATTAAATTTAAGCATCTAAAGGTATAAAATCTTGTTCTTTTAATGCTTTGAACATCTCAAGACCATCTTCTAAAGACTTTTGATTCAGTCTACAGGCAAACTTATTGAATGTGGGGTCTTCCATGCCTTTCTCTTTAGCAAGAGCGGTAATCATAGTCTCAAAATCTTCATCACCATCAAGTTTTCCAGCATGATAATAATTGATATAACAAGTTTTTCTTAATGGATGAAATGATACGTTATTAAGTCCTTTGATACTATCAATATTATTATATGAACAATACTTACTACCGTAGTTAGTGAATAGTCCAGTAGGACCCCATTTCTCTTCCATTCCTTTGCAGGCTTTCTCATCTCTACGAACTTGTTTAGCACCAGCATCATCTTGGTACTCGTCAATCAACTCAGCAGATACGTCTATCAAACCTTGGTCTTCATAAAACTTCACGGCTGTATCAACAGGTAATCTATAATACTCTGTAAGACCATTTGTTTTACATCTAACGTTATCACACAGAATTTTGAAGGCATTCTCAACTCTCATTTGTTGCTTACGATTTTTTGATTCGTAAACTTTGAGTATTAGCCAGCCAATTGGTGCTTTAGTTCTACCAAGTTCTGCAACTCTTCCAATATCTGTACTATCTTTGTTGATTACTGTGATACCACATTTAATTTCTGGGTCAAGAATTTCACCAGTAGTTGCATCTACCATCTGTAGGTTTATGTTTGGGTCCGAATGAAACTGAACACCAATATAATTTAAAAATCTATCTTTATTCATTTCTATACTCCCTTTGCTAGTTTAAAATTATTTCTTTATGATTGACTATAGTAGGCGTGTTCGCCAAATGGTGGAACAATTTGGTCAGTGCCGTGAATGACAAACAAACTATCACAATAACTTTCATCACCCCAGGAATCCCAAGGCATACCATCTGTAAACATAATAAACTTATCAGGAGTAATATCGTTTTCCTTCATAAAGTTATAGTTACAATCGAAGTCAGTACCACCGCCACCGACAATCTCGTAGTTCTTAAGTTCGTCAGCATTATATGGGTCAAACTCTTTATAACCTTCTTTGTTTACTTCGGTATCAAATGTCCAAATTCTAATTTTAAAGTCTTGGAACTGTTGCATAATACCATGAACTTCACCAAGAAATTCTTCAATCATCGAAGATGAAATAGAACCAGAAACATCAAGTGCGATTGAAACATCAATCTTGTCTTCATTCTTTTGACCAGGAAGATAAACTCCCATTGACCTAGATTTCCTAGATTGTCTCATAAATGTGAAATCACTTTTCAAAAGACTTTGAATTGAAATGTTAAGAAGTTCTCTCCAATCCATTTTAGGATTAGTCATACCATTTATAATTCTTTTGATATCACCAGGAAGAGTTCCTGCATCAGTTGATTGAGCCGCTTGTAATACTGCCTGTTTCATCTGGTCTTTAATTGCTTGGGCTTCTTGAGGTGAAACTTTAATAGGTGATTTTCTTCCAGTTGGGTCATTGCCCTCAGCATCACCGTTTCCGTCACCATCGCCAAACATGTGTTGGTCTAGTGTTTGTTTATCATCACCTTCACCAGTTTCTTTTAGGTGTTCATAAATTTCTTCTGTATAACTTCTGTAATATTTTCTATCGTGCAATGCTTGTTTCGGCATATTACCGACACCGGATTCAACTAATGCTTGGTTAACTTTATAGTCAGCCGCAATATTCCAAAGTTTCATATCTCGGTCTTCTTCTTTTTTGTCCATCAATCTACCGAACTCACCACAATGTTCATAAACACAATGCATAACTTCGTGACCAACAACAAAATCAATTTCTTCTGGAGTTAACGTTCTAAAGAAATCTGAATTATAATATAAATGTCTGCCATCGGTTGCGGCAGTAGGACACCATTCTGCCTCGACCATTTTAAGTCTAGTAGCAAGTGTGCCAAAAAATGGATGTCTTATAAGAAGTCTAACTCGACTACTTACAATCATCTCTTTAACTTGTTCGTCAGTATAATCGAATACTACTGGAGCAGGAAGAGTATCATCTATCTCAACGCCATTAGCAGACAAAACATCATCTAATGCTTTGTCTAATTCTTGTTCATTTGTAACTGTAGGCATATTTTATCCTTATCTATTAAAATAAACTTTCGTATGCATTCTCATTAATATACGATACTGTTTCATCTAGTTCGCTAAATGCTTCTAGTTCAACATCAGTTAGTGGTGTACCATCTAACTTTTCTGCACTCTCTACGTATGCATCACAAAAGTCTGGGTAGTCATTCATATCAACGCCACCTAGTTCAATGTTTGTTACTTCGTTAAATTTTATCATATTTTTACCTCTCTAATTATTTAATATACTTATATTATAGCACGGATATGGGATTTGTCAAGTTTTAGACAAATTTGACATAATTTACCTTAGTTTCATTGATAGAATCATCTTTCCAAGCAGTTCCAAGTGCTTTTACTTTACAAGAAACTTTAATATTGTTTCTGCTATTTGCAATATCTTCATTTGAAGTGAAGAAAGATAGTCTATGGTTGTCAGTTGTAATAGCATTAACCATATAACCAGCACCACCATATTGAGTTGTTGCTATATATTTTGATGAAAGTATTTCAATTTCAGTATCAACCTTTTCACCTACCTTTGCTAGATGTCCAGATTGATTACTTCTTTCTTTAAGTTCATCATTTTTTGTATGGGTTTCGTAATACGTAGGAATATATGCGGCGATTCCCATTACATGACTGCTCAGTGAACTATCATCAGCCAGGAACTTAGCAATACCATCTTCAAATTCAGTTAAATTATCAGCAAGAATTTTATATGCAAATGCATCTTCTAGGTATGCCATAACTTTTTTTGCTTTTTGATAATCTTTATTTGTAATCAAATGGCGATAATTAGTAAGAATCCCTATCAGTATTTCTTTATTACTGAAGGCAATCTTTTTAAATTCACCATCTACAACATCAAATGAACCAGAAGATTTCACATACTTATCATTGAATTTATTAGCAACAATTGATGCCGATAATATCTCAGTTTTAGTAAAAGAATACACAGAATCTTTATCTTGCATATCTTTTAGTGTTTTTTCTGATTCAGTAAAATTATATTTACCAAAGTATAAGACTACTTTAGAGTCATTAAAATCTATATATGTGTTTTTTTGTGAAGTGTCTATCATATCCGCTACTTTTATTGAATTATGATATAATTATAACACGAAAGTCATTCCTGTCAAGTTTTTGTCAGAAAAATACTTGCATTTGCACCACCAAATCCAAAACTATTACATAGAACTGAATCTACCATATAATTCTTGGTGGTTGAAGTATACTTTATATTGTACCCGTTTTCTAAGTAATCTATATTCAATGAGGGTGTTATTACCCCATGTTTTAGTGATAACACACTTAATGCTAACTCCATAGACCCGGCAGCACCCATGAGATGCCCTATTTGCGACTTATTTGCAGTTACCCATACATCTTGTAGTCCAAGTCGATTAAGTGCGTCTATTTCAATATAATCGCCCATAGGAGTAGATGTGGCATGGGCATTGATTAAGTCTGGAATACGCCCATTCAATGCATCTTTCATGCATTTCTCTATCATAACCCCCTCTGGATGCGGTGCCACGACTTGATAAGCATCATTCGTCATGGAATAACCAGATATCTCTGCCAATGTCTCTGGTGTCTTTTTATTAGATAATAAGAACAATGCACCACCCTCACTAAGTACTAATCCGTCACGTTTTGTATCCCAAGGTCGAGATGCCTTTTCTGGAGTATTGTTATATTTTGTAGATAATGCTCTAAGTTTTCCGAACTGTTTATAGGATTCAGGTGATACAGAATCATCAAAAGACCCTGCAATTATATTATCTGCTTGTCCAGTTTCTATCAACATACATCCCATAATAACACTATACATTCCTGTAGAACAAGCACTAGAAGTCATGGTACTAGGACCAGTGAATCCATATTGAATGTTAATATTATTAGATATCATGTTTGGTGTAAAAGTGAAAGTGTTATCCACATCATTAGCATTGGCTCTTATAGTTTCAAGGTACATACTTAGTGCTGATGAAACTATTACACCAGTTCTTTCTTTGTCTAACTCTTTACCCTCTAATAGTTCCTGTGCTGATGCTAATGCCCATTGCATATATTGTGGCATCTTTTCACGGTCTCTTTCAGATATGCTATCATACTCTTCGGCATTGAATTTCACTTCACCTGCAACTTTAGACCTAGTATATCTATCCCACGGAAACTTACTTAGTTCACCATAACACACTTTGTTATCTGTTATGCCTTTCCATGTTTGGTCTAAATTACCAAAAGGAGTTAATCCACTGATTGCGTTAATGTATACGGTCATTTTTTAAATTTAATCTTTTCAAGTGATACAAAATCTCTAACATTTACTCGGAAGATATCTTGCTTTGTATTATAAACAGATGCATCTTTATGAATTAATGTCATCCATCCAGACTTGCCATTTTCTCTACGATTACGTCCATGTGAGTGTACTTTATTCATTGTTTCACCTTCGGTGACATCTGAATTGGTAGTTGCGATAATTTCAGTTGCTCCTTTTGATACTGCCCAGTCTACTTGTGCTGGCATAATTGCTCTAAAGCAAAAGTTGTGTTGCATTTTTCTAAGAGATATCTTTGCACTTGCCATTCCACGATATGCTTTCAATGTGGCCATTCTATACATTATTCGATAACAATCTTTGTGAAAATGCGGATAGTAATGCGAGCCGCTAATAGCAATGATTTTATCACCATGATACACCATGTGCCATTGTTCTAAGTCACCCCATTTGCCAAACTTCATTGCTTTTAGACTAGAGTTGTTATCGATACCTTCTGCCGCACAGTCTTCACAAAATGCTAGAACATCATTCAGAATACTAGGAGTATATTCAACTAACTTGAATTCTAAATTATCAGCACCTATCCACGTTTCTAAAACGTTCATTAATTTCCAGGTGAGGCAATTGTTCCGCTGGAAGACGACTTTACCTTTTCCTTAATTTTAACAATCTTTGAATATTTTTCTAGGTTTTCCTGTAGTACTTCATCGTGTGACTTATCACTAAAGAGTACCTTCTTGTGCCATTCATAGGCATTAGGTGCATTCACTCCATTTCGTTTTGCTGATGTTCGAAGCCAAGAGAACTTTTCATTCGCTTGTTCCATTAGTTCTGGTTTTGTATTCAACTTAATATCATCATCAAACTTACCCATAGCAACCGCCATCATCGCCCACATAAAATCTGGAACTCCTGATTCGGCATTATTTCCAGGTACTCTGTATTCTCTCCAACATTTCTCTTTATGATTTTCATCAATACCAAGTTGTTTCTTTTTCTTCCAGAATGGAGTATCTTCTCTGTCTGTTAATGTATAATGAAATAAAATAAATCTTTTAATTGTTTCAACTAACCAATCTATGTTCTTGTTGTATGCATGGAGTGACCCTCTGCCAATGACTTCATCATTTTCTTCTGCACGAGCAATCAATGAACTACATAATTGAAATCCTGCTTGAGCGATGCCAAGAATGTTTGCTTCCATCGGTTCAATCATCGAACCTGTCATACCAATTGATACGACATTTTTATTCCATTGAGTTTTATATTTGCCTGCTTCCCAAGACATATGTTGTGGCTCTTGAATAAATTCATGACCTTCCCAATACTTTTTATATTTCTTCATTGCATCTTCAACAGATATCTCTGTCTTGTCAAACACATATCCAGAACCCATTCTATTGTATAATGGAATAACAAATAACCATCCTTCATCCATCGCATTACTCATAGTGTATGGACGAAATTCTTTTTTGACATCTTTATATTTTATTGGAGCAACAACTATGTCTGTGGTTGTTATCTCCGGCATCGGAATCCATTCTATATCCATTGTTTTTGTCAATACTCTATGGAATCCAGTACAGTCAAGGAACAAATCACCTGTGATTTCTTCACCATCTTCGGTAACAATTGAAGTAATATAACCATCATCATCTTTATTAATATCAGTGATATGACCATGTAGATGATTAACACCCTTAGGAATTGCAATCTTATCTCTGATTATTTCTGGAAATCTATTTGCATCAACATGATATGTAACACCTTGCCAAGTACCAACTAATAGATTATCATTCCAATCATATGGTGACTTGTTGTAATCCATAAGGTATGTTGCCTCTTGCATATCTTGTGCCATTTCCCAATGATTTTTACGACCATCACGTAATAACTGTAACCAATAATCGTTCCACTTATCATCAACACCAGGTTGTCCTTTAGAATTTCTAAATAGGTCTTTCTTTTCTAATGGATGATATAGACCTGATGTAATATTCTTTTCAGGTAGTGCATAAGAGAAACCATAATATTGTTCGTCCCATCGTGAACACCAAAAATGATTAGTGTTATGGTCACGTTTGCCTTCTATGTTCCAACCAACAAATTTATTACCTAGTTTGTAAATAGAATTTGTGTGGGTCATCCAATCTCTCTCTTCTAATCCAATCTCTTTCATCATTGTACCCAGTTGAGGCAAAGTACTTTCGCCTACTCCAATAGGTGGAATTTTATCACTTTCAATGATAGTTACTTTGATATTCGGATGTTTGACTGCCATCCAGGCCGCTGAGAACCAGCCACCTACACCGCCACCAACTACAACAATACTTTTAATTTTAGATTTCATTCTTCTCTCCTTTTCGTAAAATGTCTTTTACGATGTGTCTTCTAATCTTTCCCATTGCATTTCGTGGCAATTCATCTGTCACGACAATGATATCTTTGGGCAACTCATAATACATTAACTTTGTCTTTATTTGCTCTGTTACGTAGTATTTATTCATTCTTTTATCAGTACTTCTTATAACGGCTACTAGTTCTTTTTCTCCGAGACCTCGTTCTCTATATGTTACACATACTTCATCTACGCCCTCACATGCAAGGATGGCAGTCTCTACTGCTACAGGTGACACATTAAAACTATTCACCTTAATCAAGTCCTTTGCTCGTGTCTTAAATACCAACTCGTTATGTTCCCTCTCAAATACATCACCAGTACACCAATATCCCTCATCATCAATAATCATTTCTTCACTATTTAAGTATTGTTTTGTTATTGTTGGACCTTTCAACCACAACACACCAAATCTATCTAATTTATGCTCATAAAATTCTGTTACTGAGAGTTGTAATTTGTGTTCAGTATTGGGTTCAATAAGATGGGTGAGTGCAGGTACATGTGTTTCTGTGCATCCATAAAGATGCCTAACAAGTGGAACTCCCTTATCAAATAATATGTCTATCACTTCGTCAGTGATTGCGGTACTGCCAATACTCAACTGTCGATAATGGGACATACTATAATCTTTCCATTTACGAACTTTTTGCAAAGCAAGTAACATTGCTGGTACCATCGTGCCGATAGTAGGCTTCCATTTGTTACATAATTCTATATACCTTCTCGGTTCAAACGATTCAATAATTACAGTAGCACCTTTTATTAATCCCGGCAAAGTATACAAGTACATGCCAGCAATCGTTGATGGCGGAAGTTGAGATAATATTACATCATCAGATGTTAACTTGTGTATTGAAATACTATGTAGACATCCTAGCATACATCCAGCGGCTGAATGAACGACCGCAGATGGACTACCATTTGTGCCACTTGTAAATAAAATAGTATAGGTAGCATTGTCTTCTTTGACATACACTAGACCTTTATTATGTGGTTTTAGTTCTAAGGCATCTTGCTCACTCATTATAACATGGTCGGGTTTACAAGCATCGACAATATCAAATAAGTAATCTTCTGGTAAATTAGGATGAGTTGGAATGAATGTTACTCCTAGGATATCACAAGCAAGTATCATTCTCACATAATGATATTCTTTTTCACTTGCAAACAAGATTTTTTCACCTGGTTTTATAGCAGTTGATAAGACGGCAGCCAGTGTCTCTACACTCTCTATGAGTTCAGAATAGGTATATTGCTTATCTTTACAAATAAGTGCGGTCTTAGACCCGTGTTCACGAGCGGAATGCTTTATAGTTTCAAATATCATAGTACTATTGTACCATAAAAAAAGAGGGAAGTCAATAGACATCCCTCTTTCATCTTCTAGGTTATGTAGTCTAGGATTACCTGATACCCTACGTATCCCGGCAGCCCCCTAGTGGGCTATTCTTTTAGGCGTTATGTGCCTCGATAATTAACTTACCGTGTTTTTTGAAGAACTTCTCAATACAAGGCACTTTTCTAGGTTCTAGAGGTAACTTGTAAACTTTAAGAGCAGTTCTTCCACCCAATACTGTCATTTCAGTATCGAAGTTTTCCATCATAAAATTGAAGAAGTTGTCAGCCATTTTGTACAAATCATCCATTTTATCTTTACCATTTCTATCTACAAAGTCTTTCAACTCATAACATAGTGAAGTAGTCAATGAAAACATTGCTGAAATCTCTCTGGCTTCTTGTGAAAGTGTAGTAACTGTACCGTCTAGGATATCAGAAGGAACAGGTAACTTCCCAGAAATGGCTCTGTGAGCCATAAACTTAGTAGCAACTCCGTCACCAACTGTACCAGCAATCAAGTCGTGTAGTCTACTATCGCTAATTTCTTCGCCTTCTTTTGGTAACATTTCTGAAACAAAAGTCCAACTTCTTGGAGTAGCAAAGGCTCTTGAAGCCGTTCTAGGGTCAAAGTTAAATAAGTCCATCTTGTTAGATGTTAAGAAACCAACAACATCGGCATTGATTTTATTCTCTAATGCCCAAGTCTGCCAATCTTCAAAGTCAACACCCATTTCTAAGTGAACAAATCTGTTAGCAAGTGGTGAAGGCATTCTATAAGCAACACCTCTATCACTCTCTCTGTTACCAGCCGCAACGATTAATACGTTATCTGGTAGAACATAAGAACCCAATCGTCTATTCAGAATTAACTGATAAGCCGCGGCTTGAACTGATTGTGGTGCTTGGTTCATTTCGTCAAGGAATAAGATAACAGACTCGTATTGGTCTGCTAATTCTTGACTTGGTAAATCTGAAGGAGTAGCCCATTCCATTTGACCGGACTTCTCATTGAAATATGGAATACCTCTTAAGTCAGTTGGTTCCATCAGAGCAAGTCTAAGGTCAATCATAAAACCTGACCTTTCTTGTGTAATACTATCTACAATTTCTGATTTACCAACACCGGGAGGACCCCAAATAAACACTGGTCTTTTTCTGTTAAATGCATAGTTGATTTCAGCCCTAACATCACTAGGTCTGACTACTCTTACATCTAAATCGTTTGTTGATACTTTATTCATAACATAACCTCTCTATTTAATATATTATTATTGTAACACGAAACCGAAATCTGTCAAGTTTTTCATATTTTCTTGTTCGCATCAAACTTGTTTGCCATATCATCGAAGATGGCATAGAAATCTTCACCTATTGCATCAGCCCAACCATCTAAGTTTAGGTCTGCATCTACAAAGTTCCAATTAACACTACCATCATCTAGTAGATTTTCTTCGGAATTTGCTGATTCGTTGAATGCTCTTTCGAACTTTTTGAAATTTACTGACATATTTAACCTCTCTTTTAATTAACTATACTAGTATTATAGCACAAAAGCGGTATCTGTCAAGTTTTTGAGGTATTAAAAAAAGTCTTATTTTCTACCCATAAATCGATATCACCATCAATCATCAGCAATTCTGCCGCTGGAATCTCTTCAAATAAGACTAATTTAGACTTTCTTAGATAATAGGGAGTTTTGAGATACTTATCAAGTGCAAGTATTTGATTACCTGTACCAGTAGCAATTTTTGATTTTATCTCTATATTGTATGTTTTGAAATGTTTTTTGAGAATATCTCGGCCAAGTGCAGAAACTCTAAATTGATTAGATAGAGTACTTATAAAGATATCACTTTGAGTGAGTTCTTTTCTACCTGCTATTTTTCCAGTTGTGTGTTTGTTAATATAATTTATTAACTCAATCTTTTTCACTTTACAACTCTAATTTGTCACCTTTAGTTAAGACGTATACTTCGAAATCTTCACATCTAAATAACTTATTCAAACGTTGTGCTAGGTTGATTGCATGTCCAGGATTACTAAAAGATACTTTCTTGTATTTTGGACCAGGAAAGTTTACCAACGAGTTGAGGCTACGAAGATTTATCGCAACTCCTTTATAAAATACGGAATATACTGCCGTTGCTTTTAGTACTTGCTCACTACGGTATGTTTGATTATCCGTGTGTTCCAAGATTATTGTAGGTTTTGGTCTTGCCATAAGAGTATCCTTATTAATGGTTCTACTCTTATTTATCTAATTATTAGAATAATAGACGTATATAATGGTTATTCCTCATTGAAACCACCACCATCCAGTGTGCTTCCAACGTTGGTATTGTCTTTTTTTAGTTCTAATAGCAATAAAGCAATATCATTTTGTATATTGACTGCTTCATCCATAGGAAGTGTTATCTTGTGGTCACCTCTAAGATTTGCTCGTTTGATTGCCGCTAGAAAATCTTTTAAACTTTTATAATCCATCTCGTTTAATCGCTAATTTTGTTTCGTTTTGCATTTCAGATTTAGTTTTGAATGGTCCTATAAACTCATAAGTATTTAGTGTATCAAGTTTCCCACCATAAAACCATCGCCAGTCAACTGCAAATCTTACTCCGTAATAACCAGCGGCATATCGTACTTTACTTGTTTCTGTTTTAGTATAGGTTGGAATTTGTTTTCCTTTTAACTCTATTGTTTCTGTGTTATATGGCACATGTTTAGAAGGATAGTCTTCTACAATTCCTAATGAAGTCTTCAAGGCTTTTCTTTCAGATAACGGATTCGATTCAATTACAGGACTTTCTTTTGCTTCTAATATATTCTCACCAAAACATTGTATGAGTTCTGAATGCGTAACGTGTTCGTTATTGATTCCAGAAGATATATCTGTATTTCTTACATTGACTACAAAATCATCAGATGAGCAGAAACGTATTGTTCCTATTTTAATACCTGAGTTTTCTATAATCCAAAACTTATCTTTAACTATTTCTTTACTGTATATCATATTTTTTAAGTATCTTCCATGTCCCTTTCCAGTTCTTTACATTATGGCATTTAGAAAATGCATATGGTCCATATTCAATTGCTTGTGCGATTCCATAATCATTTCCGCCAGGTTGTATATTGTCACCGAAGAATACCAGTTCATCTTGGAATGTGAAATCTTTAAGTATCTGGGCTTTGTCTTTCCCTATCTCAATGATATCTAGTCCAGTTTCACCTGCTACTTGTGACGTAATATTAAATTTCTCTGAGAACTTCTTATTAAATTCATCAGAAATCTTTTGTCTTTCATTAGTTGATGTATCATGTGTAACATACTTCTTTCTTTGGGCCCTTGATGCATTTCTACCAAGTATACTAAAGTTTAATAATCCTGGTCTAGAGTCAAAATGTAATCCAGTTTTTGGTTCCCACTTACTACTAATCATTTTCTTTACTAAGAACTTGTATGCTACCTCAGGTAACTCAAAATCTTTAGTGTTCATTACACATATACCATTTTTGTACTTTGTATTACCAGATGAATTGTATACACATTCTACCTTTTTGAATAGTTCTTCACCAACTTGTTCTTCTGTTTTGGTTCTATCACTTCCTGTGACCAGATAAACATTATTCCACTTGATGAACTCTAAGAACCATAGTCTAAAGTTTTCGTTTATTCTATCTCTACTTGGAGTTAAAGTACCATCTACATCAAAAATATAATTTTTCATTTACTTCCAAAACAATATAACTAATCCATAAACGAATGTTATGACTGCAAACACTAATAAGGATTCAACCAATGAAGTTGGTTTTCTTTTTCTCATCTTGCCGGATATGGCTGATTAAGAATTGATGCGAGTTCATCTGGTGATTTAGCAAGATTTTGTAAATCATGTATGCCGCAGAACTTTAGAAAGTTCATACCAACACCAACATTACTTTTTGGCACACTTCTTTCTGCGATTGTTTCTACAAACTTAACTTTTAAGTCCATAGGTTGAGCAGTTAAGTCTACCAGTTTAACATTGCGTTCATAGTCATCACGGACAGTATGCTCTTCGCCATTGTGGTCAGTCCAACGTTGTAACATAAAGTTATTCCAATTGAAACCACCAATATCTTTATCAGCAAATGCTTCTAACATACCTACTTTGTTCTTGGTACCTTTCTTACGACAGCCAGGATATGCTGAAAAGATATTATCTGATGTATCGCCACGGACACATTTCTCAAACAATGCCCACTTCGGGTCTACTTTCTCTTTGATTTCGCCAGTCTTCTTCTCTTTGATAGGAGTCATATTCTTATCATCTTTAAAGAAACCATCTTTAGTAATAATACGATTTTGTACACCATCATACATAGTTACATTGTCGGTGATAAGTTGAAAGTAATCACTATCACTTGACACAATAATATGATTATCATTTGGATGTGCCTCGATGAATAATGCAATCATATCATCTGCTTCGGCTTCGGAATTTTGCAATAACGTTACGTTTGTCTTTTCATCTAAGAATGTAATCATATCATCATACGATTGATACATGATTTCGTCTTCTTCTTGTTCTCTAACACTCTTGGCCATTTGAGCAACTTTTCTATTCTTCTTATATGGCTCATAGAAGTCTTTACGCCAACTACGACCTTCTAAGCAGAAGACGGCATGGTCCGCATTGAATTTATTATAACATAGTTTAACACTACTAAGCATAATATGATATGCCATACCAATTTTCATATCAATACTAGCACCACGCATTGCTACGTGTTTTGCTCTATGATACATATTAAATGAATCTACTAAGATGAATGTCGCCATATGTTCCCCATTTATGAATAAGTTGATACTATTATAACACGTTTTTCTGTTTTGGTCAAATTAATAGTACTCAGAAGTATCTTTATCTGTTTTAACCTTGCTAATAATTAACCCATCTTTGCTGTCAGTCATTACACTTTTTCTGACACCTTCTGCGTCTTCTAAATCATTCAGTACAATATTCTTACATAAATCATTAAACCAGTTATCAACGATTTGGTCTTGTTCAAGACCTTCATATCCGTTTTCTGCTAGATACTCTACGAACTGGTCATTGAAATCTAATTCAAAGAAACCTTGTCCTGGTTTATCTTTATCTAATTCCATGCCAACAACTCTGACATATTCTTTGCCTTCTAATGTTGCCATGTTTTTATCATGTTCATGCTGGTCTATATGACCGTACTTGAAGTTAATCTTTTCAAGTGCAATTGCTTGTTCTTTTTCGTCAACAATTCGTCTAGCAATTGCTCTTTCTTTTTCTTCTGGTGTGCCAAACCAGTTAGATGGATTTAGTGGATTGCTCATCTATATACTCCTTTCTTTGGTTGTTCTTTTTGTTTTCTTATCATTGCTTTAGACATATAAGGTTTAGGTATTTGAAATCCTCGCTTTTTTCTTCCAATAGGAACTTTTGCCCATCTATCAATTGTATTGCCTTTCTTGTTCTTATACTTAACACGAACAAGTACATCTTTAATCTTTGATTGGATATCAAACAATGCTTGTTTTAGTCCTTTGTATTCTTTTGATTCTATTTCTGTACCATCTAACGTTTCAAACGTAAATGTTTTCATCTTACTGCTCATTTGTTCCCCTTTCATATTCAGTGAAGTCGTAGTCTTTATCTCTCCAGACTTCGTTATCTTCTTCATCTAAAATTTTAATCCATTCAATGTTAAAGTCTCCTAACCCAACTGGTGTTTCATTTTCTGGTTCATGGTCAACTGCATTCTCACCCAAATCGTCCATTAAATCATCTAAACTTTCAGCAGTGTTTCCTTCACGTACAAAGAATTTCTTCTCAGCATCATAGTAATCAACTTCCCAAATAACTGTGAAGTTTACCATCCTATTTTCTCCCACGGAACATCTTTATCACCAAAATGTCCGTATACACAATTCTCACTATACTTATAAAAATTAAATAAACCAAATCTATCAATAATTCCTTTTGGTGTTAGGTCGATATTTTCTTCAATATACTTTTGAATAGTTCTATTGTGTCCGTTTGAATCTACATAGATACTTGTTGGTTCTTTAACGCCAATAGCATATGATAATTGAATTTGGCACCAATCTGCCATGTTATCTGCTACAACATTCTTTGCTAACCATCGTGCCATATAGGCGGCACTTCGGTCGACTTTTGTGGGGTCTTTTCCAGAAAAAGCACCGCCACCATGGGGAGCATAGCCACCATAAGTATCAACGATAATCTTACGCCCGGTAAGTCCTGTGTCACCATCAGGACCACCAATGACAAACTTGCCTGTAGGATTAATGTGCCATGTAGTGTTTTCATCAATCAAATCTCCCATTACAGTATTAGCAGTTTCAGATACCATAGCCTTAAGCATGTCCTCAAACCCCTCTTTGTGTTGCGTACTTACAACAATCTGGTCAGCACGTTTTACTTTACCACCTTCATATTCCAAACTTACTTGTGATTTTGCATCTGGTAACAGATATCTATAAGCACTTTTGCGTTTTTCTTTGATGTCTTTAAGTATCTCGTGTGCGTAATATATAGGTGCTGGTAGCATTGCTTCGTTGTCATTACACGCATAACCAAACATTAATCCTTGGTCTCCAGCGCCGAAATCATCGGTTCCTAGTGCGATATCACCTGACTGTGAATGAATCTCATTGTAAATCTTTAGTTTGTCCCAATGAAAGCCTTCTTGTTCATATCCAATTTCTTTAACGGTATAGCGTATAATTTCTTCTACATCGTCCTTGCTAACGTTAAAGTTCTTTACTTCACCCGCTACCGTTACATGGTTAGTGGTTACAAGTGTTTCGACTGCGATTCTTGTAGTTTCGTCACCATTTTTTAGTCCAGCATCGACCATTCTATCACTAATCTGGTCAGAAACTTTATCTGGATGTCCATCGCTCACACTTTCGCTTGTAAAAATATAGTTATTCATTTGAATCCTTAATAAAAGTTAATAGTTATTTACCATTATACAAAATAATAGACCAAAAGTCAAGTGGTTTTATTCTATTGTCTTTCCCAAGTATGCTCAGAAGTCAATTTAAAACTGCCAACACAGGGCATATTCCAACGCTCTGGTTCTATCATACTTAAAAACAGTCCATTATTACCCTTGTAAAGATGATATATTCTGCCTACTACAGGATTGATGCTACATGTGGCATTATACACCATTTCAGTATCTTCTGTTAGTTTGGCTAATCTAAAGTATTCTTGTTTGAGTTCTTCAAATTTAGAAGTAAGTTGTGCCCGAGCATTTGCACCTCGTTCTCTTTTCTTAGATAATACAGCAGGAACTGTAAATGCAGGTGCTCCTACATTAGTTGGGTAAGAAGATAATCCAGGATTATCTACTACTAAGTCAGACTTCTTCACTTTTCTTGTAATATAGAAAATACGTCATAGCCAGCATCACGTAATTTCGCACCACCACCTAAAAACTCTAGTTCCATTATACTTAATACACATGAAATAGTCGCTTCACATCTTTCTGTCAATTCAATGGCAGCCTCAATAGTTCCACCTGTTGCTATGACATCATCTATGATTAAAACTTTATCACCCTTTTGTATTGCATCTATTTGTAAATGCAATTCATCGGTTCCATATTCTAGTTCGTATTCAGTAAAGATTGTTTCTCCTGGTAGTTTGCCTTTCTTTCTTGCCATTGAAAAAGGTATACCAGTTTCTGAACTCAATGCACCAGCCATTGGAAATCCACGAGCATCTAACCCAATGATTTTGTCAAATTTTATCTTACCTTTTGCTAAAAGATAATCATTAAACAATGACATCACATCGTGTAAGCCTCTAGGTGCATTGAATATACTTGCCATATCCTGATAGAGTACACCAGGCCGAGGATGGTCCGGTATTACTCTAATCAGGTTTTGGATAGTTTTTGGAGTTGGCTTGATTATAGTCACTAGTCTTGTAGTTCTTTTTCTAGTCTTACAATCTCTTCTTTCAGGTGCAACTTTTTAAGTTTTAGTTTAGAAACAACTAGGTCCTCTGTGTGCATTTTATATGCAGTAGTGATACCATTATCTAAATCTCTATGTTGCTTTTTTAAGTGAATGAGACGTGTACGTATTTTCTCATCTTGGTCTGGTCTTACGGGTGTAGTCATATTACTTCTCCTATATTATAGACCTCTCTGAATGTATTTATACTTTTAGTTTCCTGCTTTTGCTGGTAAAATATACTCATATAGACCTAACCCACTGTCAACTGCAATCATCATAGCACCTTGGTCTGAAATCTTCATATTCATTGTGCTTGTATCACTTAGTCTAAGAATAGTTAGAACTGTTGACAATGGAAAACTCCAACCTGTCTTTAGTTCACCTTCTACATTACTAGCAAATGGAAGTTCTACTTTATCTGTTGAACTATCACCAATAAAGAATACTAAGTTACCATCAACTGTTCTGACAGTAAGTAATGGGTCAAATGCACCTAGAATACCAGCAAAGTATTGTAGGTCTTTGATTGCTTTTTGTGTTGGCATGATTTCTACATTCCACGCCGCACCTCTGAAAGTTGCAGTTTTAATTTGTGCATCTACTAACTCACTTACGATTACTCGATATGAACTATCAAAACCACCTGGCATTGAGAAGTTAAGTTCAGTAGTAACATTTTCACCATTTCGTGTTTCTGTCCCTACTTTAACATCTGACTCAATTTGATTGCCTTCTTTATCTTCACTAGTATAACTAAGAAGACCATTAAGAACGCCTAAACGTCCTAGACCAAACTTGCCTTCAAATTCAGGAACTGGCGTGTGTAATTTGCCACTTAATACAACAGTACGGTCATCATCCATTGCATCGATTGTAGTTCCCTCTCCATCTGTTGTCACTTTAGCCGCTTGGATAATACCTAGCGAATGTGTGTGCTTCACAATATCTTTTAAAATATCACGCATTTTTGCTCCTTTTGATTAATATTAATTTATTATAACACAATTTAGAACCATTTGTCAACCTATAAATCGAATAGATTATCAAAGGTTTCTGATGCATTTGCATCACTCATATCCCAATTTAGTACTCCAATTAGGTTATCTAGTTTCTTATCAACAATAGTCTGTTCCATTAACTCATGGTCAAATGGCAAATCTTGGAACCATTGTGGTATTTTTGTAGCATCTACAGGATATGCAACACTTTTCAACTTAAATGTATTTGGCTTTAGTTTACATATAATACATTTCATACCATCTACAATTTCTACTGCATATCGGTCTTGATTAAGTTCTCGCAACATATTCCAGTTTAGTGCGGCTGATACGTGTCCAGGAAGATGTACTTTATCTCTTTTAGATTTATCGCCGCCATTATTCAAATCTCTTGCCATTGCCTTCTTTGCGGCATTCACACGATTCTTATATGAAGTCAAGTTATTCACACGAGATTGAGAACCTTTTTCCCAACCAGGTTTTGCTCTAAACTCTTTCTTAAACTCTTTGACCATATCGATAACGTCTTCACGTGTACCATCAGTCAACACTTTCAATAGCACTTCACTGAGAAAGTTTTGCATATAACCAGGAGTATCAGAACGTTTAAGGTCAAGACCCATCGCTTTAATCTTTCCTGGTTTACCATCTACATCACGGCGTTCACCATCATCATCGTAGATAAGCATTGCATATCGTTTCTTCTTAATAAAGATACCTTGTGTCGCACAGTTCTCACGACCAGCAACAATAATCTCACCTTCTTTTCTAGGAACATTAAAGAATGTTTTCATAAAATCTGGAAAACTTTCATTAACTTGATTCGCTACCTCGTCATACAAAGATAACACTTTATCTTTATCCCACTCAATAGTTCCATCATCAATCTCTTGCTGGTATACAGGATACATTGAATAGTAAATGGAGTCTGTGTCGCCGTAGATAACTGCTGGACCTTTGTAATCATATGCACCTGCAATAACTTCATTTGTCTTAGCACCCATGTGTCGAGTAATACAACGACCTGTTAGAGTTGTACTCTGACCAATACGTTTATCATAGAATCGACAACCTTGATTCAAAATCGCACCATATAATGAGTTCAAGTTAATCTTCTTAACAAGTTGTCGTTTATCCCAGAATGCTATTTCTTCTTTATCACCGTCTTCAATTGCCTTTTTCTTGTTCTGTTGCATCACTTGTCGTTCTGCATACCAACGTTCTAATAAACTTGGAATGATACCTTGAACATCTTGTTTGAAAATAGTACCATTGGCTGTAAGAGTCCAGTTCAATTCACTATTGTATATTAAATCGTATGCTTCTTGACCTGAAAGTGCTTGTGTTGTTTTGTTATCTTCCCATGGGGAATCTTCTAAGACTAAAGTAATACTACTTGCTTTGTCTTTCTCATTAACTAAACGAAATTCTTCTGAACTAAACGTTTCGTCCCATGCTTGAGATGAACCGTATGTTTTAGCACCAGTCTTTCTGCCCTCTGATATTCTATCGCCAATAAGTTTATTTGTAAAGTCTGGTCTTAGTTGTCCAGCAATAGTTTCTGGCGACATATTCATTGCACGAATAACTGATGGATAAAGAGAGTTGATATCAATACCTGCTACCCACTTCTGTAAACCTTTCTTAGGAACTGCCACGAAAGCACCTGCGGCCTTCTGCATTTCTAAATCATGCAATTCTTCATCACTTAAATCAACATCATCGTCTTGTCGGTCACGTCTCTTTCTGTCAGGAACCACCATGCCTCGTCTGTGTGCTTCGTTAATGATTGCTTGTTCAGTAACAGCAACAGCACCCATTGTTGTTTTGATGTTCACTGTATTATCATGTGCAATCTCATTTGCTAGTTCAATAAATCTTAGTTTCTTATCAATCTTATCAAGTAGTGCAACGTCTTGTCTGTTATAGGCTACGAATTTGTAGAAGTCATTATTATACAACTGGTCGAGTGTGCCGTCATATGCAACTTTTTGTTCACCTACTTCGTGTTCACCAATTGTATCAAGTGAATAGGAATGCATTTCATGGTAAGTATACTTACGATATAGTTCTAAGTAGTCTAAATGAATTCTTCCGAACAAATCAAACGTTTCTTGTTCTTTACCATATTTTACTATCTTACGTTTCTGAGGTACTAAGTCCCATAAACATAATTTGCGTGTATGCGACTTACTTAACACTTCAGTTATTCTATTAACAGTATAAGGAATATCATAACCTTCAGAGTTCCATCCAGTTATTACATCAGCATCCTCAATCACATCTAAGAAGTCATTGAGCATATCTGCTTCACTTAGATATAATTGAGTATTCTCAAACTGGTCACAAATACGTTGGGCTTCTTCGAGGCCTTCACCACTTCTCATTGACTTTGGTGGAATAGCAAGAGTTACAAGTAAATCTAGCCATTGAAGATGTACTGTGATTGCCGTGATTGGCATGAATGGGTCACTAGGGTCAGCAAACCCTCGACTTGCATCGAAGTCGGTCTCAATATCGAAGAAAGCAGTATTAAGTGTTGGTGAATCTATACCGTTATAGTTCTCACTCAAACACTTGACTTCAGGCTTCATATCACTTTCGTAAAATGTTTTACCTACGTTTATCTTTCGTTCTTTATGGAGGTCTTTAAGACGTTTACATTTTATTTGACGAACTTTGTCACCATGAATACTTACATGGTCACCGCGTGGGTCTTTCACATAGAAAGTCCGCCACGCTGGGTAATCATTGTAGACTCTTTTGCCTTTTATTCGTTCTACAACTTGAACAATATCTTTGTCTTTGTTGTAGAAGGCATCTACATAACTCAAAGAGTGCGTCCTACAGTTTCTAAGATAGTTTCCATATCTTCAAAGTCTTGGCGAGTTTCAGCGAGTTTCGCCTTGTGTGCAACTGAGATTGCCTTGTTTAAAACCGCTGGTTTTACATCGATTTCTTCAGCAATTGCTCTTACTGTATCACGTAATCCACCTTTGAGGTCTTCGCATTCTTGTAGAACCAGACAACCTTCATTCACTAATTGAATGAGTTTTGCTTTTTCTTCTTCGTTAATTGCATCTATTGACATATAAATCTCCTATAAGTTGGACAATAAAAAAGAGTGCTTTCACACTCTTTATATATTAACATAGGTGACTTTGAAAGTCAATAGATTATTTGTCTAATTCTTGTGCTTTTTTCATGGCCTGTTCTACCATATCATTCGCATGTTGTTTTGATGCCACAAGAGGATTACCGAAACCAGATTTATCGGCCGCTTTTGCTAAAGCACCCGTGGCAAAATTCTTAACTTTGGTGCCAACTGTTTTTATTCTATTCTTCGTTAAATCTTTTTTCGCTTGTGCTACTTGGGCTGGAGTAGTGCCTGCACCACCAACTTTTTTGCCCATATTCGCAATCATCTTGCCTTGTGGACTATCGGCCTTATGCATTTTACCACTTTTATCTTTTATCATTCCATTTACTGCACCCTTTGCCGCACCTCTGGCTATTTGACCTTTAACACCTTTAGATGCTAATGCACCGCCAACTGCTTTTGCCGCTTGTCCTAATGCTGGTAAAATCTCATCAATACGTTTGCCTTCTGCAATACCTTCTTTAAGTTTGCTAAATGCAAAGTTTGACATTCTAAGCATGCCTTCTTTAGTTCTTAGCATATTATCAATTTTTTCTTTGTTAGCATCGTTTACTGCGTCATATACTTGTGATACTGCTGATGCTGTGTATAAATCTACTTTCATCTTGCCATCGTCAAATTTGACTTGCATGTTTTGTTTGTCTGCTACAATCTTTTTAATCGTATCAATTGCTTTATTACTACTCTTTGGTTTCATATCCATAACTTTTAAGAATTCATCTCTGGCCGCAATTGCTTCTTCATCTTCGTTCACTGATTCAAATTTAGTTCTAATTAAACTTGGCTTGACATTAAGTTCTCTAGTTCTAATATCATCAACAGCATTTTGAATTCTGTAAGCCATTTCAATCGCATTCTTACTTGCGGGTTCTAATTTTTGAATTTCTAAATCTAATCCCAGTTTATATAACATATGTGCATACTCGTCAATTGTGTTTAAGTAGCCTGCTATATTGCCTTCGTTGTCAACTGATACTTCTGCTTCTTTTACTGATTCAAATTTATCTGATACATTCAACGCTTTGTTTATTTGGTCATGAATAATATCTTGTATTTGAAATTCAGTATCGCCGTCTGTGTCCATATCATTAGCAATTAAGCCTTCTTTAACCATTTCATCAACACAACGAATAGCAATATTACGTGTGTCATCGTTATCTAGACCTTCTTTGACTGCTTTCTTATCTTTGGCTGCCTTTTTCATTGGCTCTTTTTTATCACCATCTTTGTCTAAGTCTAAGAAGTCTGGCTTTGCACCTTCATTTTTGGCTTTCCATTTTGCTTCTAATTCTTCTATGTCGTTATAATAATCTTTATCCCATTCATAGCCATCTGCTTCTAATTCTTTCCACTTTTCTGGGTCAGAAGTAGTCGTGCCAGAATAAGAACCACCGTCTTGTTTTCTGTACTTTCTCATTCCTGCCGCTAGTTCATCTTTTTTCATTTTAGCAACCATATCATCTCTGCCCCAAAATGAACCTTCTTTTAAACGAGCATCTAATTGAACATCATCGTAGCCTTTGGCTCTCCATAAGTCATATAACTCTTTGGCTTCTTCGTAATTTAGCCACTTGTCATTAACTTCAGTACCACCAACCCAAACAGTATATTCCATTTGAGAACCTTTTACTGTTTTGTCATATTCTTCTTTAGACATATCACCATGATAGTCATCATAAGATTCTGCTTTAGAAAGTATCATATCTTTCCATTCATATCTTGGGTCACCTGCTTTAAAACGTTTCCATGCTTCAGTATTATTATCTTTGTCTGCTTGTGTTACTTCCATTTTACGTGGTTCAGGATAATTACCTTCTGCCAAATGTGCATCAATACCTGCTGTTGATTTCATTCCCCAATGTTTAGCCGCATTCTTTGCCGCATCATAAGATGATACTGCATGAGTTTCATGTTTGCCTTTTTTGGCATGAACGCAAATGTAAGGACGTTCTTTTTGTTCTGTAAGTTGTGTCAGTTTCATAAGCCTTCTACCTTTTAATCATTGGTGTTTTAACTGGATGGTTATAAGATAAGTTGCCTACTTCGGCACTATATCCCATCTTAGTTTTCTTTTTTTTCTTAGATTTTTTAGATGCATATATGCTCTGTTTTGGGTCACCACCACCTAAAGGTGCCGCCACTGTGGCTATACCACCAGCACTTGTCATTTCACCTAATATCTCATGTATTTTCATAATAGTATTTATCTAAATTGTTTTAAAACGAGTTCATCAAAATGTGGAAATTCAGACTTATATGAGATTTCTCTTCTATCTTCTAGCATTTTAAACTCTTCTGAAGCAAGATTCTTCATCTCTGAACTGACCCTAGAATTTAAAATTTGATTTCTGAGTGATTTTAACATGGTAATATACTCATTTTTCTTATAAAGGTTAGTCATTTCATTCTCCATATACTCTATCTGTTCTGACACAGCATCAGCATGGCGACTACTTAACATTGATATAGATAAATGTCGTGGTTCTTCTATATAGTTGATTAGAAACCATACCTTTCGCTTATAGTCATGTTCTGCTAACTTATTGTTTATATAGACAAGATAGTCTTTAAAATACGGCAGAGATAAGGCATTATGGGCACAACCAAATCCTATAACTAGATTCTTCAATCTTGTTGACTCTGTTAAGAACATATCTAAGTTATTGTCCCACGTCTTAAAGTCCATTCCCCACCGAATTAGTTCTGCTCTCTCGTTAATTGCTTCTCCAGATAATTGCATAATGTATATTATGTTAGGAGTACGTTCAATCAATTCAATAAATTTCGTAAATTTCTTTTTAGGAAAAGCCATACCAGTTGTAATTGTAACTGTTACTTCTTGCTCTGGCTTTACATGGAATTTTGAAAGGTATTCTAGGAATACATACATATGGTCAGTAAAGAAAGGTTCACCGCCTAATAGACTTAAATTAATAGTAGGAGCATCTGCTAATGTAGTATTGAAATACTCGGTCAGTAAATCCATTACTTTATGAAATATCTCATCTTCAGTATCAGGATATCGTTCCTTTAATTCTTTTTGCCATCTTGAACTGAGTTGTGGTCCACAATATACACAGGCTAGATTACACTTGTTTGTCAGTTCAAGTTCGATAAAGGTAGCAGGAGTCTCATAATCAAATTTAATAGAATGATTAGTATATAATGTTCTGTGACTTTGTCCATACCTATCTTCTGATTCCCAACATACATGGCAATCTGGACATCTTACGCCAGTTGCTAAGTCATTTTTTCTCTTTTGAAGAATTGGATGATTGAAAAGAAAATCTATACCATTCGTGTTTAGAGTTTCTAAATCAAATGTAGTTTCTTTTGTTTGTTGAGCAGTTAAGTCTGTTTTACAACACCAACTAACTGTTTTCTTGGGTAATGATATGATAATATCATTCCAAGTTTTATAACACATTGTGTCTTTGTTATACACTTGAATGCCTTTATCGTAAATTTTTCTTTGGAACTCCGTCTTTATCAACTGCATTGCCAAACTTGGCCGCTTGTTTCTTAATCTCATCAGGACCTACATCAACAGTAGTGTTAATACCTGGTACGATTTTGCCTACACCACCAGTTTCGTTAGTTTTTTTTCTTTTCAAAAGATTGATTTCTTTTTGTAAGATATCAACTGCTTTTGTTAATTCCTCCATTTTAAATTCGTGTGACAAATCAGCAACATCACTATCTTTTTCATTATTCTCAACATCTGCTAATAGAGCCGAAAGAATATTATCTGCTTGAGGATATTTTGCTTTCAACATCATCATTGCTCTTGCAGTTTTAGGGTCAAAGGCTTTTAACTCATCATCTGTCTTTTCTTTTTTTTCTTTAACTGACTCTTTACGACCTAGAGTTGCAATGCCCAAGTCCAGTAAATCTTTTCTAGTTACGTTTCCTTTGTACTTATTGTATATCTTTATAAGTTCTTTCCATTGTTTCTCACTTGGTCTAGCCATCCAACCTTTTTTAACCATGTCTTTGACATCTGTAAGAGTAAATTCTTTTAATTCAAATTCTTCTATTTCACTTCTACCAATTACATCCAGAATCGATTCTTTATTAATACCACGAGATTTTGGTCCACCTCTTTTACGAGTTGCTTGTAATTCTGCTTTCGTATCAACGACTGCTTTCATCATTGACTGCATGACATCTCTATCTAAAAGTTTTTGTATCTGCTCAAAGTCGCCTCGTTCTGCCATCTTAGTAAGTTCTTTAAGTTTGCCAACTATACTATCTTCTATTTGATTAAGCATAAGTCTGCCGTATCCTTGAATTAATACTTCAGGATTATTAGGGTCTTCTTTGTTCCACTTCCAGATTTGAGAATCTTCTTCTAATTCTTGCTCACTAAACTCGTCACTAAAAATTCTTTTAATTAATGAAGGTTTCTTAGTTGCTTTTGGTAGAAATGATGCAGATGATGTTCTTGACCTAATTGTTGGAGTATGACGTAAACCTGTCTTGCCACTCATACTGTATAATCCTCTACCCTCATTCTTCTTTGCACGTTCTATTCTCGCTTTTTTGATATAATCCATCAATACCCCATATGATAGATTGCGTGAGTCTAGGCCGTCTTCTTCAGCCATTTCTTTGGCACGCATCATCTCATAATATGAGTCTAATGAAGCGGAGCCAGAACTTTCTACTGGAAATTCTTTATTAGATGTTTTGAAATCTGGTTTACGCATTACTGTCTTTACGATTAAATCAAGTTCTTCGTTTTCTCTATCCCAACGTAATGCAAATGGCATATTAATATCAGTTACTAAATCTTTCATTACTGCTTCTTGGTCTGGACCCATCTGTGCGATTGGTTGACCCCAACGTTTGTATTCTTGTTTGAATAAACGTGTAAGTTCACTTGCTGTGATTTGTTTACCATTACGTTCATCATTTACTCTGTCGAGGAAGTGACGTGTAAATTCTACATCAATACCGACTTTACCAAATATTCTATCAGCAAATGTTTCTAACGCTTCTAGGTCAGATGGAGTAATTTGTTTGTCTAATTCGTCTAATCTCATTATAGTTCGCCCGAGTCATATTGTTGAAGTTCTGGTGGTATTCCCATACTTTTTATAGTATTGTTATCTGCAAATGCAGTAAATATCTTTTTCTGGTCTTCATTAGATAAGTTCTTTTTAATCGCTTTGACCAACGTTTCATAACTATATAAATCTTCGCCGTTATCAAGACCTAGGTTCTTAGCAATTTCGTCTGCTGTCTTCCATGGTCCAGCAATAATCTTATTGTTGTTCTTTTTAGTATATCCATCACCAGATGCTTTTGGAACTGGTCTGCGTAAAACTCTTACTAGTCCATCTCTCGGACTAAACATAAATCTTTTTGATTGTAATGGTCTGCCATCTTCAATTGTTTGTTCACTGTTTTCTATATCTAAATTACCAGCAATTGAGGCAATCATTAAGTTACGATATACGCCTTTGTACTGGCTGTCTTTTTCATGTGGTGAATGATAATATGTCTTTAACCAATCTGGGTCACCTGGCATAAAATCAATTTGAACATATCCAGTTCTTGGTCTACCATCTTCTTTAGTCTCATCAAAGTCCATGATTTTAACCTTAGTCATAATCACACTTGACTTTGCAATATCATGTATCTGCTTACTCTTTTTAAGACGTTCTACAAATTCTGGTATCTTGTCTGCATCAATCTTTAGTGCAACATCTATATCGCCACTGAACTCTCTTTTGCCAACACTACCCAATGCATTGTTTCTTAAATCTATACCAAGTTCTTTCTCTAATGGAATAAGTGTTGGATTGATTTCATCAATATGAATTGCGCCAACTCCTGGCAATGAACCACCCTCAGATAATATCTCTGATTGTGCGACTTTGTATTGAGTTAGTTCAAATAAGTTCATTATTATTTACCTTCAAATTGTCCTCTAGCACCGAAATTGGGCTCACTCTTTTTTCTTTTATTGGCATGTCTCCATTCGTTGTGACCTTTTGACCATTTTAGTTTCTCTGCGCCACTGTATGGATTGCTGTCGTATGGCTCACCATTCTTGGCAGCCTTTTGACCTTCTTTGTATTCAGGTGTTCCCTTTGCATTAGAATAATGCATGATGCCTGCTTCGTTTGTTTTCTGACTATCTAGTAGTTTGCTTAGTGCTTCTTTAACTTTATAAGTTTTTCCATCAACGTCAAATGTCTTTTTGCCATCAATTTTTGCTTTTGCTAATGCACCAGAAAATTCATTACCTTCTGTTTCTGTTTCTGGAAACAATTGCTTGTAGTATTTTTTATGTATTGCTTTATACATCATCTCTGATTGTTCAGGTGTTGTGTAACCTTGGCGTTTGATTATCTTTAAAAGACCTTCAACTGCTTTAATCTCACCTCTATCACCGAATGCTTGTGCTAACATAAGAATGTTTTCTGAATGATTGTTTCTATCTTCATTATGCTTATATGTGTCTTGCATCTTTTTCAAGTCACCGCCGTGGTCTTCAGGCGCAACATCTTTATCATCGTAATCATCTGGTCCGTAACCTGCTGGTGTAACATCTTTCCAGTTTTCATTTACTGTGCCAATTTTCTTAATGATGTTAAGAAGAATTTGATTACCATCTGATGCTGTTACTTTTCCATTTTCATCTTTGTTGCTATATGTACCAAACATACGTGAAAAACGTTTTTCAACAACGTCTTTGTTTTTCTTAACCCAAAGCATTAGAGTAGTTAATTTACCTTTATCTTTTAGGATATTGCCTTCATCCCACATTTCAGATGTTCCAAGATATTTTAATCCTGCTGGGTCTCTTTTAACACCATCGTACATCATACTCAAGTCGTGTATAAAGTTTCTCTCTTGTCCACCAAAGCCTTGTTCTGAACTATCTCGTACATGTTCATCAACTTTTTGCTCTACGAAGAAATCTACCATATCCTGTGCGTCACTAAAAAACTTTTGTCCTTTATCATCTTCACGGCTTACAAACCAGCCATCTGCACCACTATCAAAGTCACCACTTGCGATTTCTTTTCCTTTATGCATAATACGAACAACGCCACCATCTGATACTGCTTTATACTGTCCTTTGCCACCATGTGCTAGGACTTGTGCTTCTTCTATTGATTCGCCCAAGTCATTGTTTCTACGAAAATCTGCTACGAAATCTTTAATAGTATCACTGCCTAAGTAACGAACCATATCGTTTAATACGATTTCATGTGCATCATTATCACCACCTAAATCATTAATTAAGTCATATATTGGTTGTGCAAATTCACCACCTGCTTCGTTTACTGATTCACCTAAATGGTTTTTAGCATATGCTTTTACATCTTCTGCATCTCCATGAAATGAAACTTTATATCCACCCCACGGTGAAGTTATTAATTTGCCATTTTCACCTCTATGTATCTGCTTTTTCAAGTTAAATTTCTTATGTGCGTTTGCCATGCCTTGAGGTTCGTAATCTGATATCGTAATTGTTTTTCCATCGTTACTATAAATTGCGTCTATAGAATCTTCATTTGCTTCTTCT
>Ga0098045_1000100_pt1 | contig 36359 bp, 39 predicted proteins | sample 11_taG_FD_77071 | JGI IMG/M metagenome (GOLD analysis project Ga0098045, IMG submission 77071) | Marine viral communities from the Subarctic Pacific Ocean - 11_ETSP_OMZ_AT15265 metaG | ecosystem: Environmental > Aquatic > Marine > Oceanic | place: Pacific Ocean | collected 2015-01-16 | reverse complement strand
CACTTTTTACTTCATACAGTAAGTTATTCGATGAAATTAAAAGTACTAAAATAAACTCTCTTTACTATAGAATTGCATGTAATATGGAAAAAAACGAAACCATATCTTCGTGCCTCACAACATTTCAGCCAAATAGAGATTCTTTTTGTAAGAAAACATATTACAATCTGGTTAACAACGTATCAGGAAGACTAACAGTAAAAAGTGGTCCTAGTATATTAACTTTACCTAAGCGACATAGAAAGATATTAGACACTAGATTTGCAAACGGTGATGTTTTAAGTCTAGACTTTTCTTCACTAGAACCACGACTTTGTTTGTCATTAATTGGAAAACAAATTAAAGGTGATCTTTATGACGAGATTAAAAATGTATTAGGTCTAGATGTTGATCGTGTAATTATTAAAAGAGCTATAATATCTGTATTGTATGGCGCACATTATACGTCATTAAAAGGACTAAGTGAATCTCGTGCAAAAGATGTTTTTCATAGTGTAAAAGAGTTTTTTGAACTAGACAAGTTATTAGAATTTGCAACAAACATTGATGACAATGGATTACGCAAGAACTATTTTGGCCGACCTTTATGGAATCTTGAAGAGCAAAAAGAAAATATTCTAATAAACAACTACATCCAGTCATCAGCAGTAGATCTGGCATTGAGTTATTTTTCTATGCTAACTGATAAATTAGATACTGAAAAGTTTGTTCCAATTTTTGTTTTACACGATGCAATTATATTTGATATTAACAATGATTATAAAGAGGAGTTTTTAAATGTAATCACAACAGGTTATACTCATGATAAATTAAGACATTTTCCTCTGGAGTTAGATATATTTAATATTAAAAATCAGGAGTAGAAAATGAATATTAAAGAGCATGTTTTACATCAAGTTGCTGCAAGATACATTTCAGGAAAAGACGTTGAAATATCTATAGACGGCTCACGATTACAAATGGAGTGCCTTGAACAATTACTTAACACTTCTAAGAAACTCAAGGAAGAGTTAGACAGCGGCACAGATTTAAACACAGTTAAAACTTTATTAGAAGACAAAAAGAAACTAACACATAGATTCCAAGATTTAACTGGGATCATCTGGCGACTTTAGGAGATATATTGTTCGAAGAACGTAATATTGAAGAAATTTGGGGAAAATACGAAACCTTTCTTAAACAGTTTAATAACGAAAGTATTAACAAACTCTTAGAAGAACAAGGTCAGAGAATTATCACTACCTCAATGACATTAAAAGACAAGGATCCTTTTTGCGGTATTGGAGGTATTGTTGACTACTCTTTAGAGTTAGCACGTGCTGCTAACAAACTAAACAAGGCATGTTCGTTTAACATTAGCAATGCTAGTATTATAAAATGTGCACTCTTATCAGTTGTAGGAAGAATAGGAACACTTGCAGTTAATCGTTTAGTAGATAAAGACTCTGATTGGCATAAAGAAAAGTTAGGACAGTATTACGACTGGAATGAAAGCTGTCCAAAATATAGACCTCAAGACATGACTTTGTGGTACATGCAGCATTACAATATTTCGCTAACTTGGGAAGAGTGGTCTGCAATTAAGTTAGTGTCTGAAAGTAACGCTGAAATTACTATTTTCTATGCACAAGATCGATCCAACCTAGCGTTAGCAATGCAAATGGCACATGACGTCGTGATGAAGATTGAAAAAGATAAGATTTTAGGGCTTCATGTAACACCTTTTTAATATATAACTTTATATAAACTAAAGAGGGAACCATGGAAAACGTTATATACAAACGTGTCTTAGAAAAACTTATTAATGAATTTTCTACTATGGGAGGAGGTGCTGTTGGTGGAGTTGCTACGCCTTTAGGCACAGGACCAAAAGCAGGCAGTAAAGGTGAAAACATCTACAAAAGTAGTAAAGCAACAGATAAAAAACATAGGTCTAAAGGTAAAAAGAAAAAGACTTATACTAGATCTGTTCAGCACTACTTAAAAAACGGTGGTGAAAAAGGCAGAAAAAGATCTTTTAAAGAGTGTTTACAATACTTTTCAGACTCTATTAATGAAAGTAGGACTGCAAGAATAAAAGATCTTTCAAAACCTGAGATCATTGCTTTTTTAAATTTCTTAAAAGGTGAGGTTACTGAAAATATAACGTTTTCAACTACAGAGAAAATAGCTGGTCAAGCAATGAATGTAGGAATTAAAGGTACTAGTATTGGAAACATTGTTTATTGTGCTACTAAAGATTCACTAATACAATCAAAAGAAGATCTTTTTGCCAAACGATTTATGAGATCTCCAGGCACTTCTAAACTACTCAAGAAAGCATTAAGAAGAAAGTTTAGGCCTTTGCCTCCTGGTGAAAAGATAACACTAGGAATAGAGATAATAAAGCCTGATTGTAGAAAGCCTGACTTAATTGCATATGACTTACCACCTGAAAAGGAAATAGCAGCTGTTTTTAGTATTCAACCTCAAGGATCCTTTACACAGCAAGATGCAAAAAACATTTCAGGTAATTACGAGTCAAAAAGACATAATGCAAATTCTGTACTTCAAGTTTTGATGCCAGACGATATACCACTCATTCCTGACATTAATATTGATCAAGATACTCTTAGCGAGATTGATGCACTTATAGATGACGTTAACAACTCTCCTTCTAGTAGAGTAAAAGGACCAGCTTTTCCTGTCAAAGCTCACATCAATAGAGAAATTGCACCACGCATTAGAAGTCTTGTAGCAAGAATATTTCCGGGAAGCAACTTAAATCCTAACAGTCCTGTAGAAGGCATTGCTGTTAATATGTTAAGTGGTGATGATAGTACATTCTTTAAGGTGCCAAATCAAGAGTTTGATAGTCTACAAAGTGTTCATGCATCAATTGTTGCTGAATTCAAGACTAGAGGTTATATGACCAATGCAAATAGAGCTAGTGAGATTATTAATCACTCACAAGAGGAAAAACTAGGATTCCCTAAAGTCTTATTTAAGTTGGTTAGATATATGAACAGTACAGGCAAGTTAAAAAGAAACCTTAGAACATTCTTCAGTCCTAGTCAGTTTGAAAGAATGTGTCAAAGCATTTTGCAAGGATTACAAGCTAATGATCCGACATTAATAGAGAAAGGTTTGGATGAAATAACTCCTGCCAGATCTATTAGATACTATACCTGCAAAGGTAATGAAAACTACAACAATCATGCTGCTTCTGAGCTAATAGAATATGTTGAACAAAATAATTTACTTTAATGTGTAAATTTAAAATTTATAGTCTATAATATCGAAGTAATTGGTCGATATTAACATTGAAAATTAACCAATTAAAAAATTAAATATTTAAAACAATAAAAGGAAAAATCAATTATGGCAATCGATCTAGATGCAATCCGTAAGAAGCTTGGTCAACTCTCCGGTCAGAACTCAAAGAAGAACGTTATGTGGCGTCCTGAAGAGGGATCAGAGACAACTGTTCGTCTACTTGCTTATCCTGACAATGACGGACAGCCTTTTAAAGAGCTTATGTTCTACTATAACATTGGAAACAATCGTGGACTTTTAGCACCTTACCAGTTTAATAATCCTGATCCTTTTCAAGAGCTTATTACAAAGCTTCGAGACGAAGGCACTAAAGAGTCTTATGATCTAGCAAAGAAACTTTATCCAAAGATGAGGTGTTACGCTCCTGTTGTTGTTCGTGGTGAAGAGGATCGTGGTGTTCGAATTTGGGCTTTTGGAAAGAACGTTTACCAAACTCTACTCAACTACATGATTGATGAGGACTATGGAGACATCACAGACCCACTTGATGGACGAGACGTTCGAATTACATGTACAAAGAATCCAGGCCAGCAATACGCTACCACAGATGTTCGACCGCGAGGAAAGTCATCACCTCTATCAGAAAACAATACACAATCAAAGCAGTGGCTTGATAACATCCCAGATGTCAATGATCTTTTTGACCTTAAGTCTTACGATGAGCTCGAGCGAATCATTAACTCATGGCTTAATGGTGATGATGAGAAGCAAGAAACTACTCGAGGAGGCTCAAGTAACTTCGGTGGACAAAGCAATTCAACTTCTAAAAACACAGACGAAAACTCTCCAGATGCAATATCTTCAAAATACAAGAGTTTAGATGATGCATTTGCGAGTCTTGACGACCTCTAATCAACAAAGTAAAAAACTTAAGTCTATAACTTAACTCAAAGCCTCTGTAAAGAGGCTGCAGCATACTTGTATTTAAAAGGATATAAATGGCTAAGGTCAAAAAGAAGAAAAAAGAAGAACTAGACGATTTTACAGTTGACCTCATTAAGTCATTAAACAAGGAAAGAGGGACTAGGGTTGCTTATAATTTAAGCACTGATGAGTCCCCTACTCATGTCAGCAGGTGGATTAGTACAGGATCAAAACAGTTAGATTATATTATTTCAAATCAAAGATCAGGAGGACTTCCAGAAGGTCGTATTGTAGAGATCTTTGGTCCCCCTTCAATCGGAAAGTCTCATATTGCTACGCAAATTGCTAAGTCTACCCAGAGTATGGGTGGAATTGTAGTCTATATTGACACAGAAAACGCAACTAGCGTTGAAAACTTGCGTCTGCTAGGTGTAGATATATCTAAGCGATTTGTTTATGTTGATACTCATTGTACTGAAGATGTCTTGTCTATTGCAGAAAGCACAATAATTAAAGCAAAAGCAATGGACAAAGATGTACCAGTAACGATTATTTGGGACTCTGTAGCTGCTACTTCACCCAAAGCAGAGCTTAATGGCGACTATGATAAAGAGTCAATTGGTTTGCAAGCAAGAGCTATCTCAAAAGGAATGAGAAAGATTAATGGCGTTATTGCAAATGAAAAGGTTTTGTTTGTATGTTTAAATCAGATTCGAACAAAGGTCGGCGTGCTATACGGTGACCCTACGTGTGTAGACTTAGATACAGAAATAGAAGTCGAGTTTGATGAAAACTCTATGTTTAATAAAGAATACTTTAATAAAAATTTTAAATAAAAGAGAAGAACTTGAAAATTAAAACAACGTTAAGAAACATTGCAAGCCAGCTAAATATTGATGACTTTGAAACGCCATGCGAGTACGATCTATCAGACTTAGGTATTAAAATCAATACACCAAGTGGATATAAAGACATGACAAATTTTGTTGTTAAAAATGCTGTCGATACACATTACATTCTACCTTCAGGACTAAAAACAACATCAGTACATAAAACGCTTGTTAACAATGAATGGATTAAGTCAAAAGATAGAAAAGATTCAATCAAGGTTGACCAACGAATGCAAGTTGTCGACGTTTCTGTTCCTGATGGTGAATGTTATCTTGCAGGTAACGAAGTTAATCACAATACAACTCCGGGTGGTATGGCAATACCTTTTCACAGTTCAGTCCGTATTAAATTAGGTGCTGGTTCACAAATTCTTAACAAAGACAAGGAGCCAATTGGAATCAACGTTTCAGCAAAGACAATTAAGAACAAAGTTTCTGCTCCTTTTAGGAAGTGTGACTTTGAAATCCACTTTGGAATTGGTATTAAAGAGCATGAACAAGTATTCGATTTGTTAAGGAAACATGGCACAGAAGTTATAGATGGTAATACTATTCAAGTAGGAGGCACAGGTGCCTGGAAAACACTTCATGTCTGGGACAAAGAAGGTGAAGAGATTCTTGAAAAGAAGTTTTATAAATCAGAGTTTCAATCAATCATGAAACATCCTGAGTATGGTCCTTACATTGATACTTTACTTGAAAGAGTTATGATTAGAAAAAATAACACTGATGATCCTGATATTGATCCTGAAAGCTACTCTGAGATTGAGGAAGTTGCAAAACAGGTAATAGATATTCATGAAGAAGCATTCGAACATTTGAGTTAATATGAAAAAGCCTATAGTTTACGTCGACGGATTAAACGTTTTTATGCGCCACTTTGCTGCAAACCCTAAAAAGTCTTTGAACGGTCATCTTTGTGGCGGAACTATAGGCTTTTTAAGAAACATAGAACATTTAGCTGCTAAATTTAACCCACAAAAAATAGTTGTTGCGTGGGAAGGCGGTGGTTCGATAAGAAGAAGAAGTATTGACCCTAATTACAAAGAAGGAAGAAGACCAGTCAGACTTAACAGGAGTCAATATTATAAGGAGATACCTGACACAGTTGAAAATAGAGACAATCAATTAAAAACTCTAATAGAAATTCTTTACGAGACGCCTGTTACACAAATATATGCTGATGATTGCGAAGCAGATGATGTAATCTCTTATCTTGTTAAAACAAAAAAAACAACGCAAAAGAGTATTATCGTAACTTCAGATAAAGACTACTACCAACTCGTCGACGAAACGACAGAAATATGGTCGCCTAACAAGAAACAATTAATTGATGAAAAATATATATTAGAAAAATGGAATGTTCCTGCTTCAAATTTTTGTCTTGTTAGATGCTTTGCAGGCGATATAAGTGATGGTATAAAAGGCGTAAAAGGTGCAGGCATCAAAACAATGGTCAAGCGTTTTCCAGAATTGATCCAGCTTAAAGAATCTTCAATACATGATATAATTAATGAGGCTCAAAATAAAGTTAATTCTGGGTGTAAAATAAGAATCTTTGATGATATAATAAATTGTGAGGAACAGCTACAAAAAAATTGGAAGCTAATGTACTTAGACTCTGCAATGTTAAGCGCAAGTCAAATCCAAAAAATTAATCATCAATTTGATAACAAAGAACACACAATAAATAAAATGAACCTTATTAAAATTATGAACCGTGAAGGTTTGAATTTTTTTAATATACATACATTTTTAATTTCACTCAACTCTTGTTTAAGGAATAATCTTTAATGAGTCAAAAAAACTTTTCTAAATTTGGCAAAGCTTTTCAAGAAAAAGTTTTCCAAAGCATGCTAACAGACACAACATGGTCAGCACAGTTAATTGAAGTAGTCGAACCAGAATACTTTGATCTTAAATATCTTTCATACCTTTGTGAAAAGTATTTCTCATACTATAACAAGTATAAGACGTTTCCTACTCTTACAATTTTAATTACAATCATCAAAGAAGATCTTTCAAAAACAAAAGAGTCTGTCCTTAGAGACCAAATTATAGAGTATCTACACAGGATGAAAACTAATCCTGATGTTGGAGACTTGCAGTATGTAAAAGATAAGTCTCTAGAATTTTGCAAAAAACAAGCATTTAGGGAAGCGCTAGAACAAAGTGTCGAGCTAATTCAAACTGAAAAGTACGAATCAGTCATTAACATAATGAAAGAAGCGATCTCAGTTGGAATGCCTAATACTACAGGTCACGACTTCTTTGATGATATTGAGGCTCGATTTGTTCAAATTAACAGACAAGTGTGTCCAACTGGTCTAGATCGTATTGACGCTCAAGATATTTTAAGAGGTGGTCTAGGGAGAGGCGAGCTAGGTGTTATTGCTGCCAATACAGGGGTTGGTAAATCTCACTTCTTAGTAGCAATGGGTTGTGCTGCAATGCTTGCAGGAAAAAACGTAATTCACTATACCTTTGAGTTATCTGAACATGACACAGGTAAAAGGTACGACTCAAACTTATGTGATATTCCAAGCAATGAAATCATTGTAAGGAAAGAAGAAGTAGTTGGAAAATATCAACAAATGGAATTAGGAAAGCTAATCATAAAAGAATACCCAACAGGTTCAGCTTCAGTCATGACATTAAGAAATCACATTGAAAAGCTAACACTTAAAGGTTTTAAACCAAGTTTAGTCACTGTTGACTATGCAGATGTAATGAAGTCCTCTCGGGCATATGATTCTTTACGACATGAGTTAAAATTAATTTATACAGAGTTGAGAAACTTGGCTGTTGAGCTTAGCATTCCTATTTGGACTGCGTCCCAAGCTAACAAAGATTCATCAAAGTCTGACGTCGTAGGCCTAGAAAATCTAGGAGAATCATATGGAAAAGCGCAGGTTGCTGACGTAGTGCTTTCGATCAGTAGGAAGCCTATGGAAAAGTCTGAAGGTACTGGTAGAATATTTGTTGCTAAGAATCGCGCCGGCCGAGATGGCTTACTGTTTCCGATAAATATTGACACTGCAAAATCAAAGTTTCAAATCTTAGATGAAACTTCAATGACACTAAACGAAGCAGTTTCTCAAGATAACAGTTCAATGAAAGAAAAGCTTCGAGAGAAATGGAAAGAGGTAAATAAAAAAGATGACTAATATTTTTGTTTTAAATTCACTATGTAATGTTCTTGAGAGTAAAAACATCAATGTAAAAGATTATACTCCTGCATATAATGGAGAAAGTGCAGGATTAGACTTATACAATTGCGGTAAAACTATTAGTGTAGTTCCAGGTTCATATGAAAATACAACAGTTGTTTCACGCCATGAAAATCAAAAATTCAAGACACTAATCCCTACAGGAATAAAAATCGATGTGCCTATTGGCTATGTCGCCCTTGTTCAAGAAAGAGGGTCTGTTACTAAGACGCCTCTAAAGGCTAGAGCGGGTGTTATTGATGCAGGCTATACAGGTGAGGTTTTTGTTAATTGTGTCAATATTGGCAACGTAGACTACGTTATTGAAGAAGGCTCCAAGTTGCCTTTTCAAATAGTTGTAATTAAGTGTGACAACCAGTTCAATATCGTTAGTGAAGAAGAATATGTAAGTCTTACAGAAGGCGCAAAAAGAAAAGACGGAAGCGTCGGAAGTTCAGATTAAAGGGGAAAAAATGATTAAAGAGTGCTACAGTATTAATATTGATTTAAGTAGAGACGACAACCTAACAGAGTTTTCTAAGAATCTCTTGAGAGACTACTACATGTTAGACAGTGAAGACTCTCCTCAGGAAAGCTTCGCTCGAGCGGCTGTAGCATTTTCAACTGATGACTCGAGCAAGATTGGTAAAGAAGGTCTCGATCTCGCTCAAAGAATATATGACTATGCATCAAAAGGATGGTTTATGTTCTCTTCACCTATTCTAAGTAATGCACCAAGCATAGATAAAAAGTCGTTAGGTTTACCTATATCATGTTTTTTAACTTATGTAGATGATTCTCTAGAAGGACTTATTTCACATACAGACGAGCTCCGCTGGATGTCTGTAAAAGGTGGTGGTGTAGGAGGACATTGGTCATCTATAAGATCAAACAGCACTATTGCTCCAGGACCTATTCCTTTTCTTAAGACAGTTGACTCCGATATGACTGCATATCGTCAAGGTAAAACTAGAAAAGGATCATATGCAGCTTATATGGATGTATCACACCCAGACATACTTGAGTTTTTAAATTTAAGAGTACCAACAGGCGGAGATGTTAACAGGAAATGTTTTAACTTAAATAACGCAGTCAACATTCCAGATGACTTTATGAAAGCTGTTATTAGTGATGGAGAATGGAATCTTATTGATCCTGACGACGGTACAACTAGAGACACAATTTCTGCTAGACAACTTTGGCAAAGAATTGTACAAGTAAGATTTAGAACGGGTGAACCCTATATCACTTTTATTGACGAAGCTAATAGGCACTTACCACAGTTTCAAAAAGACTTAGGACTTAAAATTAATGGTTCTAACCTTTGCAATGAGATTGTTTTGGCTACATCCAAAGATAGAAGTGCTGTTTGTTGTTTAAGCTCTTTAAATGTAGAAAAATATGATGAATGGAAAAATACTCAAATTGTAGAAGACTTAATTGAGTATTTGGATAATGTAATTTCATACTTTATAGAAAATGCTCCTCCTTGTCTTTCTAGGGCAATTGATTCTGCTAGGAGCGAAAGAAGTCTAGGGCTAGGTGCTATGGGTTTCCACGCATATCTTCAATCAAAGAACGTGCCGTTTGAATCAGGGATTGCCATTGGACTTAATAAAGATATATTCAGTAACATTAAAGAAAAAGCAAAGCAGCGTACAATAGAGTTAGCACTGTCCAAAGGAGAGTGCCCAGATGCAACTGGTCATGGTGTAAGAAATTCACACCTTTTAGCAATTGCGCCTAACGCAAACTCTTCTATTATTGCAGGCACTTCACCTTCAATAGAACCCTGGAAAAGTAATGCATATACACATCGTACAAGAGTAGGATCATATTTAGTAAAAAACCCGCAACTAGAAAAAGTACTAGGTGAGTATAGTATGGACATAAGCGAAGATCAACGGTTAAAATGGATCGATGATCAATGGACGTCTATTATTTTAAACGAAGGCTCAGTACAACATTTAGACTTTCTTTCAGAGTGGCATAAAGAAGTATTTAAGACTGCATTTGAATTAGATCAAAGATGGATTGTTGATCATGCTAGTGACAGACAAGAATTTATATGTCAAAGTCAAAGTGTTAACTTGTTTTTCCCAGCAGGAACTAGCAAGTCTACTGTAAATGCAGTTCATATTAGAGCATGGAAAAAAAATCTTAAAGGTCTTTATTACTTAAGGACAAGTGCCGGTGCACCCGCAGAAAAGGTCAGCCAAAAGGTTGAACAAGACAAGTTGCAAGATTATACAGATCCTGATGAATGTTTAAGTTGTCAAGGATAATTAATAATATTAGATATAACAAAGGATAAACAATGTCTTTACTAAAATATAACGAAACCTATAAGCCTTTTAAATATCCATGGGCAATGGAGATCGCTGAAAGTCATGAAAAGATTCACTGGGGAAGTTGGGAAGCAAAACTTGCTGAGGACGTCAATCAGTGGAAAGGCGGAAAGATATCTACAGAAGAAAAAAATCATATTACACAAGTCTTAAGATTATTTACACAGTCTGACGTCCAAGTTGGTGGTAATTATTGTGATCTGTTTATTCCTAAATTTAAAAACAATGAAATTAGGAGTATGCTATTAAGCTTTGCAAATCGTGAAGGCACGCATCAACGTAGTTATGCTCTTCTTAACGATACGCTTGGTTTGCCTGAGGAGGAGTACAGGGCATTTTTAGACTACGAAGAGCTAAGAAATAAAATTGAGTTCATGCAAAACAACGATGTGTCGACGAAAAAAGGCTTAGGGTTAGCTTTGGCACAATCTGCATGCAATGAAGGAATGAGCCTATTCAGCGCTTTCGTAATGCTTCTTAACTATCAGAGATTTGGCAAAATGAAGGGAATGTGTGAAATTGTTGAATGGAGTATTAGAGACGAAACTATGCATGTTCAAGGTATGACACATCTCTTTAGAGAGTACTTAAAAGAACACCCAAGAATTATTAACGATAAGTTTAAAAAAGACGTTTACCAGATGTATCGAGACGCTGTTGACCTTGAGGACAGAGTAATTGATCTATCGTACGAAATGGGTGACATTGTCGGATTAACTAAAGAGGAAGTCAAAGAATACATCAGATATCTTGCTGATAGACGCTTAATCCAATTAGGTCTTAAGCCTAATTTTGGTGTTAAAGACAATCCTTTAAAGTGGTTAGATTGGATCGTTAACGGAGATAGCTTTAAAAACTTCTTCGAAGGAACAGTGACAGACTACAATGCAGATGGGATGAGTGGCGATGACTGGGGATGGGATACATTTTAAAGTATAATTCTTGTAAATTATCTCCTCTTAATGATATAATAATAAATACTAAGAGGAGATAACAATGAGCAAAATACTGTTTTTTAGTGCACCCTGGTGTGGCCCATGTCAACAAATGAAAAAAATGTTGACAGACGTCATCAAGGAAGAACTAAATATTGAAATTATAGACATTGCTTTGGACACAGACATGTCTATAAAGCACAAGATTATGAACGTTCCTGCTTTTATAAAGTTAAAAGAAGACAAAGAAGTAGCTAGAAAGATAGGAACACAAACTATTGAATCACTTAAGAATTTGTAAAAGGATAAAAAATGAATTTTCTAACTGAGGTTTCTTCACTAATTAAGACGCTTGAACTCAAGCACGAACCAATTATTATTACTGTAAATGAGTTTACTGAAGAGTCTGCATCAGAATTTGGCGCTGCTATTAGTCTTGCACATAACACAGGTCAAAATGTTATTCCCATTATTATTGATTCTTTCGGCGGGCAAGTATACTCTCTTATGTCAATGATATCTGCAATCAAACACTCAAAACTTCCTGTCGCTACTATAGTTAGAGGAAAAGCTATGTCTTGTGGCGCTTTGCTATCATCTTTTGGTGCTGATGGCTTGAGATTTATGGACCCAGATTCTACAATGATGATCCACGACGTATCTTCTGCTGCTTTTGGTAAAATCGAAGAACTAAAGTCAGACGTTAGAGAATCTGAGCGACTCAATAAAAAAGTATATCAAATGATGTCTGAAAATTGTGGTCAGCCCGAGTCTTATTTTGTTGATTTAATTCATGATAAAGGACATGCAGACTGGTTTTTAGACGCAGAAGAAGCAAAAGAACACAACATTGTACAACACTTAAGAGTACCTAATTTAAAAGGAGTAGTTTCTGTAGATATTGATTTAGTTTAATATATATTATATTAAAACACATAGAAAGCTACAGAACATGAGTAAAGATCTTCAAAACTATATTTTTGAAAAAATACTAATACTAGAGAAAAATCAAGAGCTCTTAGAAGAAAACAAAGTCTTAGCAGGACTTTCAGCAATAGCACTTGCAGGAGCTGCATATTTTGCTCAAGGTTTTTTACAAAATGATAGCATATCAACAGACGATGTATCGAGTAAAGCTGTTAAGAGCCAAAAGCTCACACAGAACCAGTTGGATCAAATTAAAAAGGGTGCTGAACTTGCTAAAAAAATGATTAGCACAGGAGTAGCTCCAGAAAAAATTGCAGTCAAACAAAAAGAATCTAACATATCAAGTGTTTTTAAGGCATTGTTTGACAAAAAAATATCTAAAGATGAAATGTTATATAACAAAACTCCAATTGCAAGTGCAGAAGATATTAATATAGACGAAATGTTCTTTTTTACTCAAGAGGAACTCAATCAATATTTTGACCTACATGATGAAGTTTTAACTTTAGATGACGGCACTTCTTTGACTAGTCTAAGCACAGAAGATCTCAACAGTGCACTTTCTGATCCTTCTAGTGAAGCTGTAAAACTGATTGCTAGAGAAATTTTATCTGCATCAATAGCAGAAAATGAATTTATGAAAGCATCTGAGAGCGTTTTTGATACATATGCAGATGACCCGAGCGAATTAAGATCTGCTTTGAAAAGAATAGAAAAAGACTACTCAAAAGAGTTTTATAGAATAAAGTCAGTTAAAAACTGGCTTAACAAAAACGTTGTAGACGACGAAGCAAAGTCTACTTTAAAAGACATATTAAGATCTGCTAAGCATATTACTTCGGCTGAAGATGTTGATTCGTGGATAAATGATTATGGGAGAGGAGAAAAAGTAAATGATAAAGGTCAATTTATAGATGGTTATAGTGATTACGAAGACGATGATACTGATATTGACTTAGATAATGAGTTTAAAAATAGACCTAAGCGAGACACAAGCGCAATTTCAGACTTCTTTTCCGACGATGACGATTTATAGTGAAATATGTATTTTTTCTAAACAATAGAAGAACTAAGTCTAGATCATAGAAGAGTCGTAATGAAATAGTGCATTCATATCTTAACTTGAACATATACTTATTGTTAAAAGAAAGAAGTTTACATGAAACCAGAAGATTACATACTGAAAACGTATATTCTAAGCGAAGTATATAATATAGAAAAAAGTATTTTTTTAAAAGAAAACGAAGGATTCACTTTAATCGAAGGTCATTTAGTAGAAGGCCTTTTAGTAGAAGGCAAGACATGGGAATGGACAAAAAAACTTTTTAGAAGTGCCAAGAACATCTTCAGGCTGAGTCCAGAAGAAATTAAGTCATGGGACAAGTTAATTAAAGATAAGAAAAGCCTAGGAAAAGATAAAAGTGCTAAACGGCTTGAAGAAATAAAACAAAGCATAGTGTCCCAGAGATTTAAAAATCAAAATATGTTAATACTATCAACAATTGCAGTAGTAATTTTCAATGCAACTGGTGACTTTAATAAAGTTGGTGCAGCGATTGATGAAGTAAACGACATGTCTAGTTCTAAAGATGCTAAGAAGGAAACGCAAAAAATAATGGGACGTTTTATCCCTAACTTTAACCCAGAAGTTTTTTTTCCTACTGAAGAAAACAGTTCAGACAATAGTGATGGTAACGATAAAACAAATCCTGTAGTTACTATTCTACAAAGAGCAACAGAACTATATCGACAGGAAAACGAACAGGCACTCCGGGATGCAGAAAATAAAACAGCTGAATTTGTGAAACAATCTTCTAATAGACAAGTTATCCATAAAGACGAAGCTAAAAAGACAAAAGAGATGAATGGTATGATCAGTAATATTAGTGGGATAGTTGATTTAGAAGGACTGTTTAATTCACATTCCGAATATTTTAAAGCAATTCAAGATCCTAAATCTAAAGGACATAAGGAAATTTTAGACGCAGTACGAGATTTAGATGAGGACGAGCTAATTAATGTGCTAGCTGAAGAAGCGTATGAGGGTGTAGAAACATATCAAGACAAACAAAGCGCTTCCTCAAGTCTTAATATTCTGATTTCTGATTTGGAATCAGCCTCTGGCGAGCTAGATCAAGATATTAAAGATCTCTCAAAAAGATTTAGAAAATTGCGAAACGCTTCCTATGTCGCTTCGAAAATCAGTGAAATAAAAGACGATGATACTAGAGAAAAAGCTTACTTAAACTACGGTCTTCAACAAGGTTTTATAGATGATGATAGTCAACTAACTGATCATGTGTTTGCAGACGCTTATGAAAGCATAATAAACAGTAGAGATTAATTTATGGAACAATTTAAAACAATAAATAAAAACAAAGAATATGTTACTACACTTCAACAAGAAGTAGGCGCTTCTGCAGACGGAGTGTACGGTCCCGCAACTCATAGAGCAGTTAAAGCTTACTTTGAATCGCCTGTTATAATTCACATGGGTAAGGTAGTTCCTATCGATTCGCCTCTTGACATTGACTGGTCTTCTTCTCTATATGAGTTAGATGATGGTACAAAAAACTGGTATCATAGAAAAAAAGATCCAGAAACTATTTGTGTACATTGGGGTGGATTAAATAGTAGGCACTGTTACAATGTATTTAATCTTGCAAGAGGTCGACATGTTTCATCACATTTTTTAATTGGAAGAAATCATAAGACAGATGAATATGAAATCTTGCAGTGTTTAGACACAGGATTAGTAGCATACCATGCAGGAAAGTTTAATAAGCCTTCTATTGGTGTTGATATTTGTATGCATCCTGAACCAAAATATTGGGAGAAGACACGAAAGTGGTATCCTGATGCTAGACTCGAAGTTTGTAAAATTCCTGATTCAAGAGTTAAAGGCAGAAAATTAGTTATGATTGGAGATGAATTTGCAGAAGTTTGCGCACAATTCCTTCAGTCTTTAAGAGAAGCTACAAATCTTACTGAAAAGCCGGTGTGTAAATCTTTAGATGTCATGGGTAATAAAGAAGCAACACAATATAGTGTTGTAGGCCACCACAACATTTCAGCTAAAAAGTGGGACGTCATCCCGTGGGCTGAAAAGATTTATATGCATTTAGATGACGATATCGTATAAATAAATTCTAGTGTAAATATCGTCATATATTAATATAATTTCTTTATAAAGGAGCTATTAATATATGACACACTTTTTATATAGCGATAATATTGGTAAGATTGAACTTGTTCAACATATGGGAGACGACATCACTGTTGTAAACTCAGCTAGAGTTTCTTTTGGAGTTCAAAAGAGTGAATTAGATGATAAAGACAAAAAGTTAATTTCTTATCTTATTAGACACAAACATACCTCTACATTAGAACATAACATTGCAACTTTTAGAATTAAGGTTCCTATTTTTGTTAGAAGTCAACATCACAGGCATCGCACATGGTCTTATAATGAGATTTCTAGGAGGTACACAGGAGAAAACTTAGAGTTTTATGTACCTAACAAATATAGAACACAACATGAATCAAATCGACAAGCTTCTAATGCTGACAACTTAATTAATCCAATTGTCTCTGCATACCCAGTTGACTTAGAAAGCAGGCCTTGCGACGAAGCAGTTCAACATCACATATCTAACTCTGTCCTCTTATATAATTCTATGATTGAAAGCGGTGTAGCTAGAGAGCAAGCAAGAATGGTGTTACCTCAAAACTTATATACAGAATATTATGCAACTGCTAATCTTAACAACATTATAAAGTTTATTGATCTAAGGACACATGAAGGAGCGCAACAGGAAATACGAGTCCTTGCTGAATGTATGCGTGATATTATCTTAGCTATATGGCCTGAGACTATTAAAAGTTATATTGACTTAAACACATAAACTTTATCAAGTATATTTAGCTTTAAACGAGGTAGTCGATTATGAATAAAAAACTTGAATTACTCTTAGAGAGACACAGCGATTTAGTTAATATGCTTGTTAGATGTAGAATTAATATCGAAGACAGAGAAGATCCAACAGTTCTTGATATAATGACAGATATGAGAGCATTACCTGCCATTGTAACTGTTAGACAAACACGACCAATATCAGATGTTGTTACGTCTTACGGTCACAGACTTATTGAGCTTAACGTCTCTTATATTCCTTCATTCATTGAAGAGAAAGATAAGTTTATGACTGTAGTAAAATCTTTAAAAAAAGTTGAAGGTATTGATATAATAAAAGTAATGGAACATGACAGTGATGTCATTAACAATCAAATTCAAAAATCACCTTTAGTGGTGTAAGGGAAAAAATGAGACTACACGATAATACAATTGGACACATTGCTAAACTAGTACAAGTAGCTATTCTTACAGGTACAGATGTTATTGATCATCTTAGAATGGTAACACTTAGTGAAGAAGACGGAATGCTGTTTGTTGAGCAAGAATATCTAGATGTATTTGAAAATCAAATTCAAAAAATGCTGCACAACGCAGATTCACAAAATAAAAATGAAGCTGAGGACTAAATGAGCACTGATAGATTGAGCGAACTCTTTGATAAACGAGAAACATTTATGAATCTTATCAAAGAAAAATATCCTCATACATACCAAAGTTGGCCAGTTGACATCAGTAAAAAAGAGAGTCAAGCAATGTTAAGAGAGACTGCTCTAAAAGGTGTAGAAGAGATGTTTGAAGCTCTAGGTCATCTTAAAAACTGGAAGCCTCATCGAGAAACAGACGTTCCTGAAATTGATCGTGAAGATTTTCTTGAAGAAATCGTTGATGCTTTTAACTACTTTTATTCACTCATGATTTTAATGGGTGTTGATGTTGATGAATTTTATGAAGCTTTTAACAAGAAAGACGAGATAATTAGGAAAAGGATACAAAGAGGATATTAACATGTTTATATATGATGAGCTAAAATTGTACACAAAAAAAGAATTTAGCTCATCATATTATCTCAAATTAATATGGGACACTATTTTTAGTGACATATGCTTTGCACTAGGCATATCAAAAAATCTTCAATTAACAATTATAATTGATTATAACATACTCTATGTAGATGCATCTTCAAACTATAATCTAGTATTAAGCAAAAAACACAAAATAGACTTTAGACACAGCTTAAGTTTATGCGAAGAATTTACTGTTGACATGTTAATTAATATAAGTACAGAAACAAAAAAATTTAGTATGATTTGTAATAAAGCAAGATACTATTACAACAAAGATACGTTTGACGAAGGTATTGTTGAACTAGAAGCTAATATTTCTGCAAACGTTTCGCAAGTAGAACATTTAAAACAAAAGATACAACACGCTCTAATTAGAGAAATACAGTTTTCTATTTGTAGAAATGTATTCCATTTAGATATTGACGACAAAGACTTTGTTGCTTCAAAAACACATGCGGACTACGAGTCCGTTTTTTTGTATTCAAAAAACAATAATATGAGTTTTAAACAGAGTATAGATAGATGTATACAAAACAAATACGTAGATAGAGACAGCAAACATGTTTTGGAGTCTCTATATGAATTAACCAGCGAGGGAAAAAATGAAAAAACACCAGCTATCTGACGTCTTTAAAAGTCTTTTTGAAAACAAAAACTCTGAAGACGAAGTTCCAGAAAAAATAGACAAGTCGAAGATTGCGCAGGAAGTGTGTGAAGTATTTGAAAAAGCTTCTAAGATGCCTACAAATTGGTCAAATATATTTACTTCAATAGAAGAATTTAGAAATAATCTTCTTAGCGACGACAAACAAGACTCAAGTGCAACTGAATCGCAGATGGCACTTACAATCCCATTAGTAGCTTATTTTATTCTGGTGTTAGAAACTGACCTGTTAATGCCTCCTGAAGAAACCAAAATAATAATAAACCTTATCAGTGACAACTTTACTAAACCTAATCAATTGCAAAAACTTAAAGACTTTCTGAATGTAATGCACCCAAACAAATTTTAATTTATTGGTGTAAATTTAAAAAAATGGACCTATAATTTCAATATAAGAAATATATTGAAAGGAACATTAAATTGCCAATTAATAATAACCTCGATCCAGTTCGTTTACCTATGGACCTTAAGTTTGATCAAGTGCCAGTTACTAATTTTATTAATAATCTTGAGTCACTTACAATTGAGATGGTAGATGGACCATCTCGAGAGCAAGCACAAAAAATTGCATGGAACATGACAAAAGCAACATGGGCTGATCATCCTGATGAGGTTTTGTTTGAGAATGCTACTCCTGAAGAGGCATCTGAAAATCTTCGTGATGTTCTTAATTTTAGAGCATTACCGACTCCAATGGAGTGCTTAGGCTTTACTTTTAAAATCAGTGGAATTGATACTCAAACTGTGACACACCTGATTCGTCACCGTGCAGGTTCATTTGCTGCACAGTGTACAGGTGATCGCGATCTTAGAAATGATAATGCATTAATACCAGAGTCAATTGAAAATTGCAATAGCACACCTAATGATTTCTATTATAGATATATTGAGTTGGCAGCTCAAGCAAAGCAACTGTACGCAGACATGGTTGATAGCAAAATCGTTTCAATGATGGACGCACGAGTTATTTTACCGAAGTGCATGGAAACTTTTTACATTGCCAGGTTTAATCTTAAAGATTTAATTGGATTCATTAAGCAACGTCAAGACTTGCAAATTCAACCCGAGGTAGACAATATTATGGCAACAAAGATTGCACGTCTTGTTGTTGATTGTATACCAGAAGTTGCAACCTGTCTAGATTTCAATAAGCCTGACATGCATTATGTTCGAACTTTTCGTGTAAAGTTACCTGACGGTTCTTATACTTCAAGAGGCACAAATCTTTACTACCCAGAACCAAAGAATGATCTCTTTGAATACAATGAGAACGATGCAATATACCAATGCCGTCGCGAAGAAATTAATGGCCGATCTAGTGGGGAGGAAAAAATATTTACTCGACTTTGGAACGAAGACGTAGCAGCTATTGAAAATGTTCGAAGTAGCTTTTCAAAGGTTTAAAAGCACTAACAGTTTTAGAAAAGCATTTACAAATTAAAAAATTTAAAGAAAAATAATTATTAAGAGGAATACACATATGAAAAAGATTTATCTAGCTAGCGGTTGGTTTAACCCAGTACAAGCAGAAGAATTAACTCGACTCGAACAAATCTTCGATGATAGATCAGATTACTTTAATCTTGCTTCTCCAAGAAGAATTTTTGTTTGTCCACCTAATGCTCCAAAAGAAGTGCAAGATGAAACGTTTGATGGAAATCTTCATCACATCAAGACATCAGACTTCTTGTTGGTAAATACTCGCGACAAGGATATTGGTACTATTTGGGAAGCAGGCTATGCATTTGCATTTGACAAGCCAATCATCTATTTTTGCGCAGGGCTACCGGATGGTGCTAAGTTTAATTTGATGTTAGCAAGAAGTGGAATTAAGGTTTGTACATCTTTTGAGCAGTTAGAAGATTATTTAGATAGAACTATTGAAAGTGACAAGTTGCCAATTGAGCCATATTCGGACGCAATCGAGTAAAGTTCCAGACAAGTTTTGGTCGTTTAAGGACACAAAGAACTACAGAAAAGCAAAATATGAAGAGTTGTGCAACTTAGATGTCTATAGGCGATTTATTTTTACAAAGTCATACTTGTTAGAAGTTTATGACAGTTTTACAAATTCTACATTTTATGTTGTGCCTTTAGAATTTAAATCCAGAAAATTTCCATTAGGTAGTTATACTGGATTAACGTACAACAAAAACGAAAGATCATTTTCAGATCAAGACATCGTAAAGGTAATAAATGAAAATTAAAAACATTATTAAAAGCTATGCATTTCATAATATTGTTGCACACCCAATTATGCAGTTACTAATTGCATTTGATCAAGAGAGACTTGGAAATAAAATTCATGACGCGACCTTACCGAAAGAAGGTGTAGATCAAAACTCAGCAAACACTGACGATGATCATCCAGAAGTAAATCGTACAGAATCTTCTCAAAAAAAGGAAAATTAATCTGCCTGAAGGACCTGAAGTTCGGCTTTTTATTGATAAACTAAATGACTACTGTCAATATCAAACAATCAAAAACGTCACAGTTTTAAGCGGAAGATATACTAAAAAGCCAATAGAAAACTTAGTAGACTTAGACGGACTCAAGATTTTATCATTTAATTGTAAGGGGAAATTTATTTGGTTTGACTTGGGAGACAAAGTTATTTTTAACACTCTTGGAATGACAGGGTCATGGAATAACTTAGAGACAAAACATACTAGAATAAAGATAACTACTGATGATGGTTTGACACTTTGCTTCAATGACATAAGAAACTTTGGCACATTTAGGATAAAGTTCAAGAAGGATCTAGAAAAGAAACTTTCTTCTATTGGCCCTGACATGTTATTTGATCCTCCGAGTGCAAAAGACTTTATTCGAATCCTTAGAAAAAGAGACAATAAAAATATATGCTCGGCTTTAATGAATCAAAATGTTGTTTCTGGAGTCGGAAATTACATCAAGGCTGAATCTTTATGGTATTCACGTATAAATCCACATGCCCTAATAAAGAATTTAACAGACGTCAACCTAATGACTCTTCGTCTGTCTATAATTTATGTCATAAACAAGTCGTATAAAGAGCAAGGTGCAACTATAAAATCTTACTATACTTTTAGTGGTGAAGAAGGTAGTGCTACGAAAGGATTTGTTGTTTATGGAAGACAAAGAGATTATAACGGTCACGTAGTGACAAAAAACACGACACCTGACCAGCGGACTACACATTGGGTTAAAAGCAGACAAGTATTGGGTATGTAAGAAGTTGACTAGTAATGTTTGTAGTTGTGGTAAAAATAAAATTAACATAACAAACTTGTTTTCACTAGATAAAAATAACACTGGTGATCTTGTATGTGTAATTCTATCTACATTCCATTACAATGAAAGCATTGAATATCATAATACAATAATATTAAATGTCAATACAAAAAAAAGGTCATTTGCTGTTTTGCTTAACAATGACGTAGTAAAGACAATAAATACGCAAGAAACATATACACAAATTTTATTTAGATAAAAGGTTTAAAGATGAGAATTGGAATTACAGGTGAAAAAGGTTTTATTGCTGTTAATCTTTCAAAAGAAATTGAAAGACAAGAAAACACTTTTGTTTCTCTAGACAGTTCTATTTATGCAAACAAATACATGCAATTTACCAAGTCTGGTGAGGTTTGTGTTTATAGAAATAGTGTAAACGACTGGGTGTCTTTATTTGACGATCTAGACTTAGATGTTATTGTTCACAATGCTGCAGTTGTTGGAACTGATGTGGTTGCTCTAAACCCAGATGATTCTGTCATGACAAATGTTCTAGGCACAAAAAAAATAACTGAAGCTGCAAACATTTCAGGTATAGAAATTGTATACACTGGAACTACAGTTATTTATGATACATTTCTTTATCAAGATTGTGATATCACTGAAGAAAGCGTTGTTTTTCCAAGAACAGATTACGCAGTTCAAAAATATGCAGGTGAGATGTTTGTAAGGAATAACGCAAAGAACTGGCTAGTTGTCAGGCCTTTGTTTGCTTACGGAGGTATAGGCGACATGAATTCTCTTATTGCAAAGTCTTTATACGCTGTTAAAAACAACGTTCAAAATATTGATATGTTTTTAGATCCTGACAAAATTAAAGATTACATGCATGTAGAAGACTTCTGCTACAGCGTCGTCAAGCTTATTAATAGTAATGTTAGAAACGACCATTTCAACATTACAGCTGAGAATCCTTTAAATACTTCATCGATTATATCACTTATAGAAAAAGTGTCCGGCAATTCTTTGGACAATATTATTAAGTGGTATCCTGAAACTGATTATCTTGGAAATCATAGATTAAGCAAACAAAAATTTAAAAACAAAACTGGTATTACTAAAGCTAGATCACTTGAATTAGGAATTACACAGTCTTGGGAGTCAATCACCAGCTCAGACTGTGATTATAATCCTCTTAAATACTTAAATGAAGCCAAGAATGCAGGAATTGACTTGCTAGCTCATTTTCCTAAAATTAACTAAAGTAAGCTGATTTGCGTTGTATACTTTCTTTGTCGTCATATATTTATGATTAAAGGAGGTGTATTATGCCTAGCGTAAATTTAAATTGCCAGTCTTGTAATGAAGAATATAAACTTCCACTGTCAAAAGCAAAAAACTCAAAATTTTGCTCTAAAACCTGTAAAGACATTTCAAGTAAAAAGTATTTAATTAAAAACTGTGAATGTTGCAAAACAGAATTCAAGTCTAAGAGAGGATCTAAATACTGTTCTAGAGAATGCTATCTTAAGGTTAATAAAAAAGAAAGAGTAAAACTAACCTGTGATTACTGTGGAACCGAGTATTATAAAGCTATTGGCAGAGAAACAACATATTGCAGTAAAGATTGTCAAAACAAAGCACAGAGTAGTGGCTTACATGAAATACCATCATCAGGAAGGTGTGGATTTAGGTACGATTTACCAAAACAATACTTTTTTAAGTCCTCACTTGAAGCTGACTATGCTAGATGGTGTGAATCAACCGGGAAGCCGTATGTTTATGAGCATAAAACATTCACAGTAGGCTATGATGGAAGAGACAAACAATACACTCCAGACTTTTATCATCCTGATGAAAATAGATATGTAGAGCTAAAAGCAATTAGACGTGATAAAAAGTATAATACAAACCTACTAGCTGCAGATATTTTGAAATCAAACGGGCTTAACATTGACGTAATGCTAATGCATGAGTTTTATACTAAGATAAAGCAAAGCGGTCACTACTGGTCAATTGACAATATAGAAAACAAGAACTACTTAGGCACTAGACATCTAATATATCTCAAGAAAAAAAATGTATAAAAAAGCAAAAGAATGTGTTTATAAAGAAAACATAGGATCGTTATACGATTTATGTCATCAATACAATCAACCATTTAATATTAAGACTACTTTTCTTAATTGTCTTCTATTAAAGATTAATAACAGTAAAGCTGAGTTTTTAATAGAAGATGCTGTTTATAAGTGTGACTTTCAAAGTGAAGATTATTGTATATATGCAGAAAAAAAATAAAAACAAAAAAGGATTTGCAGCATTAATAGTAATAATGATTTCAGCTATAATGGCTACTCTAGCAATCTTGACAATAGAATTTGGAAGAACTTCTTTAAACGTTGCAAATGAAAAACAGTCGCTAGATACATGCAGCATAAGCCTAGGACAAAGCATTATTGCTACAAACAATATACAGCATGCTTGTAATGAAGAGTTTTTGAATTCTTGTGCTCACCTTGTTGATATGCCTAATCCTAACTTTTACTGTGAAGAGCTAGATCTAGTTTGTGACGAAAACGATTTGTGCAAAAGAGAATTTAAGATATCTTCTGAGTACAATCCAGGAAGAGGAAATGTTACAAAGACTACAATAGTTTCTGTTTTAGAAGAAAAACATGACGTTAACATAATAAATGCAGCTGTGATAATGTTATTAGATTATAGCGGTTCAATGAGTGGTAATAGAATTGCACAGCTTAAAAGTACAGTTTCACAATTTATAAGTGCAGACTACAATTTAAGCTACTCAGTTATTCTTTATAACGAAGGTATCATAGAAAAATCATTTATTGATAAAGGCTTAAATCATAGGCAAACTGTGCAATCTATTGTTAATAATAGGTCACCTGGCGGAGGAACAAATTTTGTTAGACCACTACAGGAAGCAATGTCTCAAATACAATCAACTGAGTATGAAGCATATTACATACTACTAATCTCAGACGGTTCTCCTAACGAAGGAACACAGCCTTCGCAAATCTTTGTTCAAAATAACATACGCAGTATAAGCAACAATAATTGCATTTATACTACAAAAGAAGCACCATGTATAACTGTGTACACATTAGGTGTAGACAATGCAAACTCACAAGCACTACAACATATTAGCGGGAATACTTTAAGCACTCTGCCTGAAGAGTTTTCATTTACAGTTAGTGTGGCCCAAGTCTCAGCAGCTTTCAATGCTATTATCGAAGAAATAATGTGCAGAATTGGACCGGTCATTGCTGACGGAACGATAAACGTATTTAATAATACTACAATGTTACAAAAAGATCTAGACTATGTTTATGATGATCTATATAAAATTATTAAATTTTATGACAGTGAGCCATTTAACATATGTACAAATATGATAAATAATAACACTCAACTAACTATTAGATGGGGAAAGCCAGAAGTATATGTCGAACATTGAATACGCATCACAGTTAAGAAAAAATGACTTAGTCACTATAAGCTTTTATGGAGAAGACATAAAACAAAATTGTATAGTATTAGATACGATACAAGATCATTATTTTACGAAAGGACTTGTTATTTATTTAAATGGGACACAGAGAGAAACAATAGATCTGGAAAACACTGAAGGCCTTTGGGTCAAGAGGTTAGAGGTTTAGTGTATAAGTCTAATTTATTCTTTAATATTTTTTTGCGCAGTTAAAATTTTTTGGATTCTGGAAATTAAACATCATCATATCATAAATAAATAAAAACAGAAAGACTTCAGATGTCGAAGTGTCTAATTATTATAGATCATAGCTTTAGAACAAACAGTCTTCTATTTTATAAGGCAATAAATTCATATAACAACATATGTGTATTACACGTTTCAAATTATTACTTAGACAAAAAATTTAAAAGTTTTTATGAAACAAGTGACAATGAATACTATTACAAAGTTTTAGATGATTTTGCGTGTCAAATAAAAAAGAAATATGATTTAAAACTCAAAACAATAAAGACAGCTCAAGCAGTGAGAGTCATTGAAGAATTCTGCAAAAAAGAAAATGTTGAAAAAGTCTTTTATGACAAACCTTTATTTTCTGGCGGGCTTAAATTTGACAATTTAAATGTTGAAGAAGTTGACTCTGATTCTTTTATAGACTCATGCACGAAAATGACAGCAAAGAGCAGATGGATTTATTGGGCAAAAAATAAGCTAGCAAATAATGATATTTATTGCGCTTATAGAAAAGTTAGCGACTTTGGAAACATAGGAAGCACACATATTGTTAACAAAGCTAATGCTGAAGAAATACGTCAAGAAGTTATTGATGCCTATCGTCGATTTAAAGAAAAGCTAACAACATATCATATAACAAGAAATGAGCGTGAAGGTAGCACTAAGCTTTCAAAGTTTTTACATCATGGATTAATAGATGCAAGAGTTATAACATACATTACGCTTGCATTATCACCTCGTTACATTGAAAAAGATTTCCCAACTGTTCCTTTGCTTAGGCAATTAGCGTTTAGAGAGATTAGCATAAGAAAGTGTCGTGAAAAAAGTATTAGTCTTCTTGACGACATAAAATTAACTGCTAAGAAGTTATTAGATGAAAAGTCTTTTAATAACCTTTATGATAACGAGTTTGACTCAGTTTTTACAAAAGAGCAGTTTATGAATGGAAACACAGGAATTGACTTACTTGACAAAGAAATAAAACTGTGTATTCAAAATAGATGGATGCCTAATCGACTTCGAATGTGGCTTTCAGGTGAGTGTTATTGGGGTCTTGGCGGAGGATTTAAATCGCTAGAAGTGTTAATTGAGTTTTTTAATTGTTACAGTGAAGATGGACAAAGCCCTAACAATATAGTAAGTTGTACTGAGTGTATGTGTCTTAAATACGGAAAAGTAATGAAATACAATGAAAAGAGAACGTTTAGACTTTTAGAAGGTAAAGAAATAATACTGTAATATTATTCTGAAAGATTTCTAAAGTAATTGTACGAGCTAGTCAATACCTTGTCTAAACTTCATAAAATAAATACAGGTTGTTATTGTTTAAGCTACTTTGAAGCAAGAAATTTATAAGCTCTAGAAAGTTTTCTCTTAATTTTTTCACCATTATAAAATACATCTAAATAAGGAACGCCGTCTTTAACCAAATCAAAGCTTACTGTTTTTTCTTCGTACTCGTCCCACTCTTGATTCTCTTCATACTCGGACTCCCAATACCCTTCTATACAGCTTCTCAATATATTGACTTCTTCTTCTAATGTAATATTCATGCTCTTAAGTGTCTGAGAGTCAAATTTATCACTATATATTAAACCTCTCATACTTCCTTCTACGTAATACTTTAAGCTAGAAAAGCCTGTAGTATAGTTTGAGCGATAGTGACTTTTAAATACTTCACTGCATATGCTACATAAATATAAATATTCTTCTCTTGACAAGTGAGAGTTATCAAAGCAAGTACTTACTTTTTCAAATATTTTTGCAACTTCCTCTTCGTTTTTTTGAATTAAGTCCTCACCGTCTAACAGATTTTTTATCTTGTTAATCAATGTTTTTGTAACAGGCGCGTTTTTGTTTACACTTAAAAACTCTAGATTTTTAATACCAAATTTTTTAATCATTTTGTTGCAAACATCTTCATCTAAGACAGCTGACATTGATAGTTGTTCAATTAGCGGGTCTTGTCTAAAGTTTCCTGACTCATATCTAAATCCTTCACCTTTAGTGTTCTTAATAATGTCAAGCATCACAGGCTTTGGTAAAGAGTGACTAGATACAAACTCTTTGTCTGTAAGACTTAGCATTACATCTTGTTTGTATAAACAATTTAGCTTAGGCCTTATAAACTCTTTGTAATAACTTATCATATAACTTGGATTAATTTTTGTCGTATTGTTTCTCAACAAATAATAAAAAGCAGGAATTCTAGTAACTATTTCAAAGTCTCGGTAGTTTTTGTAAATATAATTGATTACGTCTGTGTGCACACTCTTTTCAGCGACGGCAGATACAAAACTAAACAACTTAAATTCATCTTGTTTAATGTAATTAACAACAGACTTAAAGCTTTTTAGGACTAAATTTTCATAGTCATAATTTGATACGACACTACTTCTTGGGACATCCCATTTAACTAAATTTTTAGAAATTAAGTCTTCTAGTATGTTTTCAAATTTATCTTTGTATTTTCCTTTTTCTTCTTCTATTTCAAAAGTAGTTTTAAAGATGTTTCTATAAGTGCCAACTGGTTGTATTGTATTACCTGAAAAGTCGAAAGAAACTGACTGGCTTGGTTCACTTGCGTGAATTGTTCCTGTCTCTTGATCTGTAATGCCAGAAATTCCAACTGATTTTAGCAACAAAGAGAAGTATTGACCTTTACTTGTATTATTAATTCTTGAAACTGCTAACGAAATCATGTCTATTGCACACTTCAATATTCTAAAATAAAGATACTGTTTACTTGCATCTGAATATACGCTAATTCTTTTTCTTTCTCTTTCATAAATAGATTCAGCAATTTCAAACTTATAAATTTCAAATATAGACTGTGTGTTGTCACCGACTTCTTTTACAAAGTGACAATATTTTTCGTAAAATTCATCTACTTCAATACCTTTTCCATACTCAATAACATCTAACTTTTTAATGTCTTGCTCAAAGTTTTCGTAGACACGTTCATCAGCCAGTTCAGATCTGTTTTGTCTTACTAGTCCAATCGAAAGTCTAACACATTCAGCAATATCATCAATTACTTTTCTTTTTTTAGAATACCTTCCTTGTACTATATTTTTTTTGTTGCTATCTGCTGCAACATTAACTGTTCTTGATGTGTCTATTTTATAGACGTGAAAAAACATGTGACTAACTGCAAAGTCTGCATTTGTAGGTTTACCATTTGTAACGAGACTCAATAGATTATTTTGGTCTAACGGATAGCCATAAATTCCATGAGGAGTTTGGAATTGTACATTTGGACTTACTTCAAGGTCAGGTGCGGCGTCACCATCATCGAATTTATTCTGATATCTGATGTATGTGTTAGGGCCTGCAGCAAGAATTAACTCTTCTAAGACTTCTTCTACAGGTAACTTTGACTTGTCAATAGTTTTGACTTTTGTTAACTCTCTTTGAATTTGTGCTGCTGTATCTTGACCTGCAAGTGATTGTGGGTCTGACATAATTTCTCTACCTAAAGACTCTCTAATAAATGATCTAAGCAGTTTAATATTCACTATCACTTCCTTTGTAATTTAATTCGTGTAAATTAAATATTAATTAAATATAATAAATAAAAACAAGAAAGGTATATAATTTGTCAATTGATTTAATAAAACCACCAGACAGATTTGTCCTGTTTTTATCTATCCATGCGAGTATGTTTGAAGTAATATCCTATCTTTTAAAAAGCTTCCAATAAAGTTGTAACACATGTGTATTTTACTAAAAAACAGTTTTAAATATTCTATATCTTCTTGAGAAATTTCTGACGTAATGTTTAAGCATTGATCTAAAAAAGCTTCTATTCCTTTTTCGTTATTTGGCAAAGATCTTATATGGTGTGCTACACTTGCAAAGTTATCACCATCTCCTACACTGCTGCCTAATCTTGTCAAACCGTCATCTGACTTCCCGCCGTCGGCACCTTCTACAACAAATTTTCTAATGATCATGTTTAGATTCTTTTTATCTCTAAATAAATCTCTAAGCTCGATATAAGGCATAAAACTTTCTTTGTCAAGTATATCTTCAAAGTAATGAAAGACATCATGCTTTAATTCCCATTGTAAGTGACTCTTCCACACTTTTTGATCAGAAATATTAAGTATATTGTTGATCGATCCACTAGCCATTTCATCAACCATATTAATCATTCTAGGGAAGTATATCATGAGACCAACATTGTCGCTAGCTAATCTTTGTAAGTCTCTTTTTGACTGGGCTATTTGCGCTTTTATGTTTTGTTTTTTTTCTTCAACCTTTACGTTATTCATACTTGTATCTTTATAAAACAAATTCTCTTTATTAAGAAGATCATTGAAAACTAAATCTAATATCTCTAGAATCTCTATAATACTATTTTTATGAAGAATAATGCTACTTTCGTAGGTTTTGTAAACGCTTTTGCTCCTAGACATAACATCATGCATAAAGCTACCAAATGTATGCTCACTTATAGAAAAATCTCCGATAGCATATAAATTTAAATCAATTGGGACTTTTTTGACATAATCTTTTTGTGTAGGCGTTAACCCTTTAAAATCAACTAAATTTGTATTGACAGTTCTTTCATTTATAAAGTTTTGTTTCCATTCAGTCAATAACTCTTTGAACTCTCTTCTATTTAGTTTGCTCATTTATGATCCTTAGTAATATTAATTCGTGTAAATATAAATATAATGTTGTTATAATAGAACTGAAGCACAAAATAAAAAAGCTTCAGAAACTTTAGTAACTACGCATACGTCTGATCAAGTGACTTCAAGTAGTGGCAATAATTTCACTACAGTCTCAGGTTCAGAGATGACTTACACTCCAGCAAGCGATGCTAATAACGTTGTATATGAAATAAGTTTCTATGCTGAAAGGGGTGGGAGACCCTTTTTAATTTGGCAACTTGAACACTATACTTCAGGATCTTGTTCGGAAATAAATCCCAAATATAGAAAAACAATTGGCATTGGTGGTTCATCTAGTCAGAGTTATAGTTGGTATATAACATGGAGATTTGTTTTGCCATCATGGACAGGTTCTAAACAACTAAGACTCAGGGTTGCATCACACTCATCAAATCGTCACGTAAATTTACACCAAATAACAAAATGGGATGGTAGCACAGTAACTGATCAGTTTTGCAATACTAACCTTGTAGTATACTCAACCTAAAAATTAGATTACAATATTATTGGCTTGATAGTCTTTTAAAGTATTCGTATGATCTAGCAAATACCTTTCTAAGATTTTTGCAAGGTCTATATGGACTGTTATTGTTTAAGTAAGTTATTCCATGTTTTGACATGTCAAATTTATCTGGACTAACTAAATCATCTTCGTCGACATCAATGTATGTGTCTTCGTCGCTACTCCATAAATTAAAAGTAAAAATCTTTAAAATGTTTGCTTCTTCTTCTAAAGATAAATTTGTAGCTTTTAAATGTTCAGAAGTAATATTTCCTTCTTCTGATATGTTATACATTATGCTATTTGCAATCTGTCTTAGTCTACCTACATTACTATCCATAGAATCACCATAATAGTCTTCTTGAACAGGAATATTAGAAATTTGTTTTAAAACAGGCGACAACTTAGACAGCACATATTTGATTTCTTTGTCACTAGCATGAGGATTAGACAAGATCATGTAAAGACTTTCAATTGCATTGGATCTTATGATACTACTAAGCTCAGTAATCTCTTTACTATCTAAGTTATATTCTTTTATTGCATGCTGTAAAGCAACGTCAGATATTGGTGCTTTGTTATTATTGCTTAGACCAGATCTTCGATATCCAAATTTGCTAGCAATTAATTGTGCAACTTCTCTTTCAAGAAAACTAGATCTAACTAGTACTTTTAAAACAAATTGTTGTCCAGTTTGTATTTTTGGTTTTTTGGTTTTTTCTATTATTTCAATTTTATCCTCTTTTAGTAAAGCAGGACTGGTCAAGAAATTGTTTAAAAATGTAGAATAGCTATGATTATTTTCATCTTCAATTTCTTGTAATGTCTTGTTTAAGTTAGGTCTAGTATATTTTGTGTATAATTCTTTAGAAATATGTGCTGGCAAGTTTTTATTTCGAACTAACTGCATCATTAAAGAAAAGCAAGCACTTTCACTAAATTCTTTATTAGACTTTTGTGCTATGTCAAAGATTTTTTCTAAAACACTCGGGTTTTTATTTTGATGTGCAAAATTATTCATAAAACCAGCAAGAGGTTCACCTATAGATTGCTTGTGTTTAAAGACAGTATTAAAAGATTCTAAGCTTAAGTTTTTGTAATCTAGGACTCGTCTTGATTTAGCTGCGTCATTCGATATGTCCCATGTTACAATATCATTATCGATTAAATCATTGAGTGTCTGATAAAACTTATGTTTTAAGTCTAAATCATCAAATTCTAAAAAGTTTTTAAAGATATTTTTAAAAGTACCGACAGGTTTAATTGTGTCACCTGAAAAGTCAAAAGAAACAGTTTGATCCGGCTCATTGCTGTGAACAGTTTCTGTACCAAGATCAGAAATTCCTGTAAGACCGATTGCCTTTAAAAGAAGAGAATAATATTGTCCTCTTTGAGTGTTTAAGACTCTTGAAATACTTTCAGCAATATACTCAACTGAGCTTTTTAAAATTCTAAATAGTACAAACTGTTTTGTAACTTTAGCGTCTTGAATTCCTCTAATGCCTTGATTTCTTATTTTTTTGTTTATGATATTAAAAATAGATACAGCAATTTCGCGCTTATACTCTTCAATAAAACTTTTTGTAACTTCTGAATTGTTGTTTGTCTTGATAACAAAATCTTTGTATTTTTTAAAAATGTCATTCAATTGCACGATATTAGATTCTTCATCGACTTGATAATCGCTTTGAGACAATCGTGAAATATCAGACAAAATTGATGTACTATGCTGATCTAATGTTTCGCTTGTAATTTCTACAGGATTATTGCCTGTCTTTAACAGGTTTGAAGCAATCCTAATACATTCAGTAATGTCATTAATGATTTTCTGTTTAGAGGTATATCTTCCTAGAATATTATAATTTTTATTGTTAGTTTTTGATAAATTTGCAGTTCTTGAATTATCTAACTTGTAGACATGAAAAAAGCCGTAATTTGTTGCAAAACCTGCGTTTGTCGGTGTTCCAGTGTTAACTAGATTCTCTACGTTAACTTTGTCTAGAGGATATCCATATATACCGTGAGGCGTCTGATAGTTAACTCTTGGGCTTATCTTTAAAGGAGGAAATTCTAAATCACCGTATTTCTTTTCAAATCTAATATAAGTGTTAGGGCCTGCAGCAAGAATTAACTCTTCTAAGACTTCTTCTACAGACAACTTTGTTTTGTCAACAGTGTCTACAGCTGTTACTTCTCTTTGTTGTGAGCCTTCAATATCTTTAACTGATAGCTTTTCAGGAGAAAACATGATTTCTCTACCTAAAGACTCTCTAATAAATGATCTAAGCAGTTTAATGTTCACTATTGTTTCCTTTGTAATTTAATTCGTGTAAATTAAATATTAATATATTACAATAAATAAAAACAGAAAGGTGACAATTTGTCAATAAACAATATTATTCCTCCTGACAGATTTGTCGGGCTTCATGCACACAGCACATTTTCGACGTTTGATGGATTAGGATACCCGGCCGACCACATTGACTTTGTCCTATCTGAGTCGCAAGGAATGGATGCTTGGGGCTTAACAGATCATGGCAACGGTAATGGTCTCGCACATGCACATTCACATGCTGTTAAGATGCAAAAGGCTGGACGGAAATTTCGACAAATCTATGGCGTAGAGTTTTACTTCGTTCCGTCTCTTCAACAATGGTCGTCTGATTATGCAGCACATAAGCAAGCAATTCGTGATGCCAAGACTGCAGCTGCTGCCGAAAAGAAGGCAAATGAAAAGATTGATATCGATGCAGATGATGAGGCAGGTGGTCTTGTTGTAGAGGATGAAGACGAAACTAAAAAGATCGATGTTCTTAAAGACGAATGGAAGCGTCGATATCATCTCGTAGTCACAGCACGTAATCAACAAGGTCTTAAAAATCTATTTACACTTGTTAAGAAGTCTTACAAAGACGGATTCTATCGTTATCCACGAGTTGACTTTCAAATGCTACAAGAGCACGGCGAAGGCTTGCACATTTCTACAGCATGTCTCCATCCGGACACAACTTTACAGACTTCAGCTGGAAGTCTATCTATCAAAGAAGTCGTAGAAAGGTTTAATAAAGGTGAAGAAATCCAAGTTCTTTCTTATAACGAATATACTAGTCAGGCTGAATTTAAAAAGGTAATCTGGGGTGACAAAACCCGAGAAGGCGCTAAGCTTATGCGTATTAAAGACAAAGAAGGTAACGAAATCAAACTTACACCTGATCACCGCGTTCTTGTTAAAGACAAAGGGTGGATTGATACAAAAGATATTGTTAAAGGTGACATAATTATTAATATTAACCTCTAAAGCAGAATATATAGTATCTGTCTAGGAGGATAATATAATGAAAACAAAAAAAATAAATATATGGAAAATTAGAGAAGAAATACTTTTTTCTTACTATACAAGAGAAGAAATACAAGTTTTTATTGACAAGCTTTATTCGTTTTCGATGATATATCAGATGATTAATCGTGATAATAAAAAATGTTTCAATGAACTAAACGTATCACAACAAACTTTTTCTAAACTTTTAAAAGATAAAATTGGTTTTAAGCTGCATGTAGACAATCAAAAAACTTCAACAGCATTTAGAAGTCAGTTTAAATTTCCAAAAAACACTTCAATAGAAGAAATTGAAAGCTATTATTTGAAGACTTCTTTGAAAGGTCAAAAAGGAACAGTTAAAACTAGAAAAAAGTCAGGCAAACCTTATAACCAAAAACAGACTTTAGAGTATTGGATAGAAAAAACAGGAAATATTGAAGTTGCAAAAGAAAGTTTATCTAACTATAAACGATCAAATTCTCCATTTTGCATTGAGTTTTGGCTTAAGAAAGGATTAAACAAGGATAACGCAAATGCAATAATTTCAGAAAGAGCTGTTAAAGGTGCAATTGGTGCGCTTAAAAAAACATCACAACCTAAAACAGAAAAAAGAATTGAAAGACTATTAAGAGAAAACAACATTGATTATTCTATTCAATATCGAATTACTTTGACAAAAGATGAAACATTACATAATAAAAGATGTTACATATATGATTTTTATCTGCCAAAGTTTAATTTAATCATTGAATGTCATGGTCTATTTTGGCACGCACACCCTTCTTTATATAATGAAGATAGCATTCTTGATTTTCCAAAAGGAAAAATAAAAGCAAGTGATATTTGGAATGCTGATTCTTATAAAATGAAGATAGCAAAAAAAAGAAACTATAACTACTTGATTATATGGGAAAATGAAATTAATAATACGATTGATTTAATTAATGAACGTGTAAATATTAACTAATTGTATTATATTCTAATAAAAAGGAATAATTTTGAAAGACATTCAAACAAAATATATTGAAGTTGAAATTATTGAAGAAATAGATGAGACTTCTGACGTTTACGACATCACTGTTGAAGATAATCACAATTTTTTTGCTAACAATATTTTAGTACACAACTGTCTTGGAGGTATATACTCAAACCGTATTCTCCGAGGTGAAGTTCATGGACACAGTCGAGATCAGATTCAAGCTGAACTACAAAACTTAACTGATCGTTTCGTTTCTTGTGTAGGTGAAAATAACTTTAAGCTTGAATTACAATTTAACAAGCTTGCAAAGCAACACACAGTCAACGATTATCTTATTGAACATCACAAGCTAACAGGCATTCCTTTGATCTGCACAGCTGACTCTCACTATCCAACTGCTGATAAGTGGCAAGCACGTGAGCTATACAAGAAGCTCGGCTGGCTAGGTAAGAAAGATGGATTGACTCTTCCAGAATTCGAAGATCTCAAATGTGAGTTATATCCTAAAAACGCTTCGCAAATGTGGGATGAATTCCTTGATGCATATCCTACATACGATTTCTATAAAGGTAATGAGCAATTAGTTAAAGAGTCAATAGAAAGAACTCACGATATTGTCTGGAATGATTTTGAAGATACATGGATAGATGTAAGTGCAAAGCTTCCAACAATATCAATACCAAACAAAACACCGTTTAAACACCTATCAGACTTAGTCAAGAATGCGCTGGTTAACGAAGGGTTGCATACTAACAAAGAATATGTAGATAGAGCTAAGTATGAATTATCTGACATTAAGTACTTAGGTCACGAAGCTTATTTTATTACAATGTATGAAATCTTCAAGAAGGCTGAAACCAAGACATTATTTGGGCCAGCGCGCGGAAGTGGCGGAGGTTCTTTAGTTAACTATTTGTTAGGCATTACACAGCTCGACCCTATTCCTTACAACTTGCTTTGGAGTAGATTCCTAGGTAGACACAGAGTTTCGTGGCCTGATATTGATACAGACGCAGGCGACAGAGATGAACTCATCAATGCAGCAAAGGAACTATACGGCGATGATGCTGTTATTCCAGTTTCAAACTTTAACACGCTAAAGCTTAAGTCTCTTGTTAAGGATATTGCTAAGTTCTACAATGTGCCTTTCGATGAAGTTAACAAGGTAACTGGTCCGCTTCAAGAGCAAGTAATGCAAAAAGCGATGGATAAAAATCAAGAAAAATCTGTATTTGTTCTTAAACATGAAGACTGCATGAAGTACTCTCCTGAGTATAATGAATTTATGACATCTTATCCGGAAGTTGCTGAGCATGTTGAAACTTTGTTTATGCAAAATAGAGCTATTGGTAGACACGCCGGCGGCGTAATAATAGCTGATGCTGATTCTCTTGCGGAGTCAATGCCGATTGTTGGTGTTCGTGGTGAACTACAAACTCCTTGGACCGAAGGTATGAACTTTAGAAATCTTGAAGATAATGGTTTTCTTAAGTTTGACTTCTTAGGATTAACATTACTTAAAGACGTAGAAAACTGCATTTATAGGATTCTCAAGAAGCAAGGAAATAATAATCCTACATTTACAGATGCAAGAGCATTCTTTGACAAACATTTAAACTGCAGGTTTGTCAAACAAGATGATTCTAAAGTTTGGGAACATGTTTATAAAGACGGAAAGTTTTGTGGCATATTCCAATTTACAGCTCCTGGTGCTAGAAACTTTGCCAAAGAGGCAGAACCTGATTCTATTGAAGAACTTGCAGCCTTAACAGCTATATACAGACCT
>Ga0098045_1000096_pt1 | contig 37291 bp, 24 predicted proteins | sample 11_taG_FD_77071 | JGI IMG/M metagenome (GOLD analysis project Ga0098045, IMG submission 77071) | Marine viral communities from the Subarctic Pacific Ocean - 11_ETSP_OMZ_AT15265 metaG | ecosystem: Environmental > Aquatic > Marine > Oceanic | place: Pacific Ocean | collected 2015-01-16 | reverse complement strand
GTGCCTTTGTTGCTAGAGGTAGTTTCCGCAACTTCTCCGGACTGTAGTTCTTGGAAGACTTTAGCTTTTCGTAAAAACTTCCCTTAGCTGTTAAATCAAACTGCTTCTTGCTACGTTTGACCGACACTTCATTTGCAACAGATATTCTCAACAATGCCTGTTTAGTGTCGCTAGCGTTGATTGATCTATCTGTTTTTGTTTCAATATTTACAAATTCAGAATTATCTCCCAAGTATTTAGAAGAGTCTCGATGGTCACTTTTGTTTTTGCTGATTTGGTTGATCTTTAGAGCAACCGGTCGGAAGTTAAACTTGAATCGGCTTTTCTTCCGACTCGGACGCCTTACTGAATGTTTGGATTTAATTGAATTTGCTTTCATTGGCTTTCGATTGAGCCGAGGTTTTGCCCTCGAAGAGACTTTTCTCTCAACCTTTTTCTCTTTTGATTCAACAAACTTCATTGAGATCTTATCGACATCAACATTGGAAATCTTTTCAGTAGACATTTTTTGTCCTTGAAATTGAAACGATAGTGGTGCCAAGAACATCATCTTAGATGCACCAAGGTCCCTAAGTGCTTCGGAGTCGTTGTCATCTATAGCAAACATATCCTCAGAAGAAACCGCTTTGGATGTGTCAAAGAAACGTTCAATCTCTTGGTCAGCTCTTGCTTCCATCTCATCTCTCTCTAAAATAAGAATTTCTTTATTATTGGTTCTACCAATAACATCATAAGATGATTCTACATTGTTAAACTTGACTAACTCTTCAAATGTCTTTGAAACTTCAATAACGTTAGGTGGATAAGTGCTTGATGGATTTCCTTTTGCCTGTCTCAGTTCTTTTGGTGAAACACCGAAACGATGAGAAAGAAGGCTGTAGAGTTTCTCATATTCTTCAATAAACTTAAGGCCATAGGTTCTTTTGTAATTTGAAGAATTAAAAGATGATTGTTTCGCTTTAATCATCTCCATTAAGTCAGTCTGCTCAATGTCCTTGATCATTCCAATGTATTTGTAGTAATCTTGGATGTAGGTTGCTATGGCTTCCGGAACAACCTCTGCACTACGCAAAGAGTCCATGGCATCGTTGTAATTATTCGGTGCATTAAGGCGTCTCACAACATCTCTGAGGTTGTTTAAATTGAGTTTCACATTGGTAATAAATCCTTCAATAAGCTCTTGAGTTTTATCAATAAATGTAATTCTTGCTTCGTAAACAAATTCGCCACGATCACCCTCGTTTTTTTCATGATCTGCAAAACTATATGTTTTTATAAATTCATCATTTGCAATCGCCAACTCTTTCAAATCAGCCATTGATGCAACCATTTGTCTTGGTAGGACATCTTGTTTCGTAAAGAGTGGAGTTCCAAGGTGATTCGTTTGCCTTCGAAACCTAACCTGTCTTCGATAGATCTCAGCTGAATTGATCGCGATTGATTGGACAACCTGCGAGAACATCTTATCATCAAGACCATAAATTGCTGCGCCAAACTTTGTTTTTGACAACACAAAATTCTTCATATCCATAGAAAAAACACCAAATAGATCTGCGTCTGAATTTAGTGAATAGTGGGCTTCGGAAAAGATTGGCATGGACCTAAACATGAATGAAGATCTATCTCTTAGAGCTTTTGATCGAAAGTCAATTATTTTTGAATTCTTAACTCTTTCTCGTTTAAGATCAATGGAGTCATCAGAAACTTCTGCTCCCGAATACCACTCATCTGCAATTTGATGAACTGGTCCAGACCAAACATCGCGATTTGGTTTTCTAAATAGATTAGATGTTTTTGTAATAATCCCACCAGACATTACAATCTCAGATGCAACAGGTCCCATGTAGTGCGATAGGAGTCCCGTGAGCTTGATGTGAAGGTAGTTTGATAACTCTTTGTGGTCAATGTAGGCGTAAGCGAACAAAGTAAGCTCAGAGGCATCGTGTGGCTTTGTAATCGATGTTTTTAATCTAAAGTGCTTGTCATCTATGTCTTCGGACTTGTTGAGGTCACCATATCCATACATTCGAATCATCGAATCGTGTGTCCAATTTTTAGAAGATCTTATTTGCGTCGGGTGAACATTTTCACCGTTAGTTAATTCTTCTATCATTCCCTCATTGGATGTCGCAATTAGAGCAATCTTCATAAATCCTCGGAACAATTCGTCGTTAGACCAGACAAAATTGGAGTCCTCAATCTCGTCAAGAATTATTAAGTGAGAAACAATTCGAAATGATTTCTCATCGTGATCTTCTAAAGTGATTTTTTCAAAATAAACATTTGGCAACTTGCCAAGTCCAACGTTTTCAATAGCCATTAGCACTTCTCCACATCGGTGACACGAGTTCGATAGATATCGAAGTCAACACCTTGTTCATCTGGACACTCAACTTCAATGTCGAGAAGAATGTCTTCTTTCTTAAGTTTTGAGACTCCCTTACATAGATCAGCATCTGGTATGGCCTCGTCATAATAGATTGAGATGTAATGCTCTAGATAATTTTCATCTGTCGGGACGAATTCATCATCAACGTCGACAAGCATGTCGTTAACAATTGATTTTGGTTTTGGCATCATCTTAAGAGGTTTGAGAATTTCTTCCTTTGTGATGCTGCCATCTTCTTGGAATTCGTGTTCATAAATAAATGCTTCAATCTCGAGCCCTTCTTTAAATGTAAATCCGTTCTCTTCAATAATTCTTGCAATAATCTGATCATCCATGACTTCCAAATAAGTCCCATCATCAAACACGTCGGAAACTGGAACAGATGGAGAGCTCGATTGCCCTCTAAGGGGTGAATCATCACGGACGTTTCTGACTTGCATTTTGTATTCCAAGGTCATGTCGATTTGTGGGATCTGTCTTAGGTAAGAGCCGGACACACTATAAGTTGATTCAGCTTTAAATTCCTCAGAAACTTCATCATAATCAATCTCTCCGAGAATGGCCGTAAAGTTCCACGAGGATGCGTTTCTTTCCGTTCCGTCGCTTGTGCCAAGGGGTTCGGTTAGGTAATTCAATTGAACCTGCGAGAATGGACGAGAGGAGTCCTCACTGCGTTCGAAGTTCGAGATTAGGTTCTCCGGAGATGTTAGATCTCGCTGAGGTCTCAGTCGCGGAGTTTCATTTAGAATTCGATTCTTAATTTCTCCTTGCTCTTCCGTTCCGCCAATTGTTGAGATGTCGTAGACAATGTCGTCATCAAAGAAGGCATAGTATTTTGGCATAAGTTTCCCATTGGACAACAAAGATCGTCCGTAGGGAGTCAATTCAATCTTAAGCACATCTTGTTTTTTATCAAAGAATGTCATTTCTTAAGCTTACCTTTTCCTCTTGCTAAGTCAATACCTTTAACATCTACGCGTTTTTTCGAGACTTCAACGGAACTTTTCTTCTCAACTTTCTTGATCGTCTTTTGTCCTTTGTCGTCATTTTCGATGTTCGCAAATGTCACTTCGGCATCTATTTTAACTAGTTCTACAAGAGAAAAGAAATCATAAGGCCAGTTGTAAGTAATCCCTAAATCATCACCCGTTTGACCTTGAGCATTTTCAAGTTGCTGAGATGATGTGTCTTCGGTTGTTCCTTTCTTTGCCACGACTTTATCGAAGTAGTTTGTCTTTGCTCGCTTCTTTGCTTTAAAGATCATCCATTGAATGTTCGATGGGATTCCGTTTCCTTCGGCGTTATCGTCGAGAACACCGTTCTTTATAACGGCACCACCGCCGAGAAGTTCGTGAGCTAGTAATTCGTGAGAAATTGTTGCTTCGGCTTCTTCCATTCTCGTTCCAATATCTGGAGGTAGGTTTTGCCAAATGTCGGCAAGGTCTTGCTTTGTCAAGTTGTGCTTGAACTCAAAGACATACATCGCGAAGGGATCGATCTCTTTGTATTTTACAAAGTCCATCGATGGAGGAAAGACATATTTTTGCATCTTCTTTACCATTTGGTAAACAGAGTCACCAGCTTTTGGAGGACCTCCTGCTACGAATGTTCCTTCTTCCACTTCACGTTTAACAGCTCCAATGCAAGAGTCAATGTCTGATCTAGGGATGGAGAAGAACTGACGGGTTCCGTCTTTCTCGATGAATGGAACAGCGACGACAGCTTCGGAGATTTGTTTGACATCGGCCACTTCACCGAGACGAGTTTTCTCCTTCTTAAATCCAACAAGGTCTGCGAGGGATTTGATTTTTGGATTGTTTCTATCGATCCCAAGAGCGCCGCGTAACCAGAATTTTGGAATGTCTTCGACTTCTAGATAGACACCCTCATTTTTAGCTGGTAAGTCTCCATGTTGATGCCACATTCCTCGAGGAACTTGAGATTTGGCAAATTGAGGCTCAGTGCATTTTAAGTCAGAATCGCTGAGGTCATTATACTTATTAAAGTTCAAAATTGGAGTCTCAAATTTTGGTTGGATGATCCAACGAGTTTTTCCAGCCACTGTGTCGCTGGATGCCACTTCCACTCTACCCTCAATCCCATCGCCATCGAGATTCTTTGTTCGAATCGTCCCTTTACCGAAAAGATTAACCGAAGAATCAAGCTGCATTGCGTTATAATTAACGAAGAGAGGTGACTGTGGACCATTAACTTTAAAAAGAAGTTCGTTAAGACCGGTACCAATTGGACTTTGAAGCCAAGAGAGTCCGCTACTATAAAAGTCCGACCAATCTAATTGTTGATAAACATCAGTCGGGGATTTTTGAATTGGCGTGATGGAGGCGTTTATCTCGCTTACCAATTCGCTCCATGGAGAATCTTTAAATTCATAATTTTTATTTCTTTTATTGTCTGCAATCTCCGTCACAGACCCGCTATATCCTGTCAAATCTCTCATAGCATCATGGGTTGATGGATCCCAATATCTTGTATAGTAAGGAAATTTTTTAACTTCTGCTAGGATCTCTGATAAAGAATATTTCCTTGTCTCATCAGCATAGAAGATCAGATCACACCAAGCATCTCCATGGTAGTAGGGTGGTGTATATGGAAAGTTATAGCCCCATTCTGAACCATTATGGAAGTTTAATCCATTCTTGTCGTTAAGGGTTGCTCCATCACCAGCAACGGGTGGTCCAAATGCAGAAGGTCTCGAGTACATAGTTAGAGTCTCTCTAACTACTTTATTATTATAATCGGAAGACCAACTATCTTCTGCCCCAAGCTTGTCTACTCCAATAGATGCAACATCTTGAGGAGGAGTCACTTGAAATCCGTCATATCCACCCAATCCATAGTTAGGTCTGGATCTAGATTTCGACATCTTAACCCTCATCATGTAATAATTACCGGATACAGCGTTTCCAAATTCAGGACTTTGGTCTTCAAGGGATGAGATTGTTTTGAAGTTTTGATTCTGAATGAAGAACTCTGGAACTTCTGCTAAAAAATTTGAGGACATCTTTTTGAACAAAGGGTCTCCTTGGCCATCCCACCGACATTCAAATTCAGAATCGCTGAAAGCGAATGGATGTGGCTCTTGAGAAATCAATCCTTGATTCGCTAAATAGTTCTCAGGCTCGACCAAAGCTTCGAATGGGATTCTAGATGAGTAGATAGACCTATAATGGTAATCACCCGCTTGATCCCACGTGTTGAATGTGTGTCCTATCATGGAATTGTTAAGATCTTTTGCTACATATGGAGGGAAGTCATATCTCCTGCCCATGTCATCATAGTTGGTAAAAGTATCAAATCCACTAGCAGAAGAATCTGTCAAATCATCTGCGAAAATCAACGGAAAATCAACAGCAACACCAGCCTTGATTGTGTTAAATAAGATTCCAGGTGCGACAAGTGGAGTCAAAAAAGGTGCAATCGAAAACTGTTCATCGTTTTGAATATCATACGTAGTGTCGGTAATCGAGGATTCAATAAATTCCGAATAGCTATCGCGAAATTGTTTTGCGATTTGCTCTGTTCTTTGTGCGGGATAAAATCCTTCATAAGGTAAGAACTTCTTTAGCGCTTTGCACTTAAGTGTAAGAATTTTTTCACTAGCCATATCTTTGTGGTCTTTTTTGATTAAATCAAAGTGATTTAAGAATTCTGAATTTGATAAAATTTGATAAAAATCGTCATCCTCAGTTGTGCTGTTTTGTGATAACCCTCCAGACAGTTCAAAAATTGCAGATAATTCTTCAGTGACACCTTTGGTTAGATAGTCTGAAACATGAGAGCTGATTCTGAACTCCGGAACTTTTGTAAAAGATTTTCCTTTGATTCTAAGTTCCTGAGCGAAATCGTCATAAGAATCGTAGAAGGGTTGCTTACCTGCTTGCGATGCAGCATCCCAATTAGCGGTTCCATTGAAGATAGAACCTGTTGTCATGGAAGGGTAGACGGGCGATGTTGAATCTATAGATTCTGTGAATTCTGACTCAACTAGTTTGATCCCACTTGGAGAGACAACTGAGTGGATGTTTTTAAAGGTGTGGAGTCTGCTATAAAGCGCAGATGCAGTGAGTGCAGTATTGATATTGACGGTGGAAAGATATGTGAATCCTGATATAGGTTTGCCAATATGACCAAGCGCACTGTTGTAGTCAAATTTTCCTCTCAAAAACATATTATATCTATTTTGCAAAACTCCCGGTCCACCTGAGGCATTGTCATAATCTTCCCCGCCGATGTTGTAATCGTAAGTTATTTTTAGATTATAAGGTGCTGTAGGGACAGCTTGAGAAGCCGTTGCTATCGTTCTTGTTTCAAAATCCTCTCTGTCGTCAAGGTTCCACATTGATTGCGACGGAACGGTTGCACCAAAACCATTGGAAACATCTTCTTCTGTTCGGTCAAGCCTGTTTGTTCTCCAAAATGTGTTAACATAAAATTTTCTACTTCTCGTCACGTCTAGATAGACAAATTGCTGTTTTGGATAAATCGATTGTCGATAAATAAACATGTTGAAAGAATCGATCGGCGAACCTTCGTCTTCAAGTCCGCCGTCTAAGTAGAGCTCTTTAAGTTGTTCATAATTCTCATCTGTTTCTGCGATTGTTTCAAAGTAATCATTGAGTTCTTGATTCGCAAAGAAAGCGGTTTCATTTCCGAAAGAAGTTTTTAATTCAACGGATCGATTTTGAAACTCGTTTAGGTTTTCATTATAAACTTTTACCTCACCAATTAAGGATATTGGATTGTAAATATCTGTTATTGGAGATTCTCTAAGTGAACGAATTGATGAAAACTTAGAAATCCCATTTGAGACTCTCATTCCTGGCTCTGGTGCATAGGTGAAAATGTTGTTCTTTCTTTGAATTCTTGATAGAGGATTGTTGGAAACTCTGATTTGTCTCCAAACTGGGTAGCCATAAGTGTTTCCACGATGAGACATTAGTGCATTAAAAAAAGATGCTGTTGTCGGAAGGTCGAATGGAAAGAATTCATTCTTATAGATATCCAATCTTCCCAAAATAAACCCTTGAGGACCAAAGTGATTTTGCAGCCCAACAAAACTTGAGCCATTCGACCCTACTTCAAAAAAATACAAGTCATTCTCCACCCCTAGGATCTTATTCTGTAAGTCCTTCTCCCAGCCCACAGGTTCGTAAATAAAAGTGTTTAATCCAACAAAGTCTTGGTAATGTGTCGACATTCTGCTCTCCATAAAGTGACGAATTCTTTGACATCACAAAAAAAATGTGACATGTCATTAATGACATAATTAGTCAAAGTCGTTAAATGTAGGCATTATTTATGATCAACTGAATCGAGTCAGTTGCCCCATTGCAAGCTTCATAGGTCAAGTTGTAGACCAGCGATGCTCCTGAGGTATGCGATAATCCTGCCAAATCAGGTGCAGTGGCAGAGGGAACCAAGATTGTTGTCACCGGCGAAATTGAGTTATGAGTCTTATAGATGCTCCCTCTCCATTCTCCATCGTCGCTGCATAATAGATTTGCCTCATATCCTTCAAGCGATATGTTTTCGATGTTCTTTAGCACTCTTTGGATAACTACATTAAATGTCCCATTGGACAGCATGTTCAAGGTTTTGTTTGATGCTATAAAGTCTTGATTACTGTTCGACACTAATTCATAGTTTAATCTCAAATCGACCGTGGCAGGCATGACCCCTTGAAGGTTCGGGTCCACATCCGTCACGTCCATCAATCTGAGTGTTATTTGTGATGGCATTCTGGTTGAATCTTCTTCCACCGTTATTGTCTCAAAAGTGTATGAGTTGCCTGGATCTTGATAAAGCGTTACTTCTGGGAGCGATGGTGCTTCATTGCCATAGTAGGTAGATCCAATGCTCCAATGTAACTGATTTGGATCATTAACCCAACCGTTCAAGTTTTCAAAGTCAATCTGTATTCCTGGATATGTTCTGTTGAACGATCCATTCGAATCTGTAAACGTAAAGGTTCCTCCATAAATTTGGTTAAATTGAATCTCATCTTGATATTGAAGTAAGCTTGGATCCGGATTTCCTTCATCAATTGAATCAATAACTCTAAGAGTTATAAGTCCGTCATTTCCGCCATCTTCTGTTATTGTTGTGCCGGCAGATAAGATGCCAACATTAAACCACATGCGATTCCATTTTATTACAGCCTGAATCGGCTGTTGTCCTGTGGCTCCACTTGATCCGCCATCGTTGTTTTCATTGTTTTCTTGATCTGGAATGGCTGACGGTGGCCTTGGTGCTCCTTCAAGACTTGAACCGCTTGAAAATCTTATCGCTTCGTGATATCCAATTTCGGTCTTTATCATTCCATTCTTCGGAGCATAGCCCAAGGTGTATTGATCTGGAGCATCTGCACCGCTAAGTGCGTTATTGATCCAAGAATATCCAAAGTCGCTCGATGGGAGGGGTGTGTGGTAGTGGTCATTGTCATATCTTTCTGTTATGATTTCAACATCTTCAAAACCACCAGGAGTACTAGTCCACACTAACCTTGCAACTTGTCTTCCGTTTCGGTGTTGTTTGTGAAACGATCCTTCCGCAATGTAGTCCGTTGCACTTATTGATCCATATTGAGACTCAATTCCAAACTTGCCTTGATGTCTTGCTCTCAAGGTTCTGAGCCCCTCTCTTTTACCCTCTTTAACAGAAACTTGGTGAGTGTTTGATCTGATTCTATCATCTTCACCCGAAGATCTAGATCTCGTTGTCAAGTTGCGGAAATTGATTGAGTTGTAAACTGAATATTGTTGAGATGCTACGTCTAGATAGCCAGAAGAGTTAATCTCGGGACCACCAGGAGCAGAGAATCTTGTTCGGATTACATTCGCTGAACCTGTTGAGCGATCTTGAGTCTCCACGATATTCCCACCAGAAGGTTGATATGTTGAAACTCCATTTCTAAATGTGCCATCGGCATAAGTTAAGGCATTTGGATTGCTCTGAGTTATTGTTCCACCATTTCCATCATCACCTAACAATTGAACTTCGGTGAAATCATAAGTATAAGCCCCGTCGATTAAAATTGTGAAATATGTTGTGATCGGTGCTGATGCAAGGACGGCGTTCAGATTAGCTAGAGTTGCTCCCCAGTCTCCAGAAACTACTTGAATCTGAATTTGAATTTCATCGGCTGTTCTAGTAATGACACCATTTGTGTTTGATGGATCGAAGTCGAAAAATAATGCCCTAGTATCATCATTGGAACTATTAAGAATGTAATTTACTCTCTCTATTCTTAGCTCAAACGGTTGCATGTGAGCCTCCGGAGGAACACCCGAGTCAAATGTTATTCTGAATTTAGCATTCGTTACTGGGGTTTCAATTGTCTCTGGCTCAACTTGCCTATTGTTTCCTCCCCCAAAATAGTTTCCGGACACAGACGCAGTTTGCCCGATCAAAGTTTGGTAGTTTGTGGTCTCGGGCAACTCTTGCGAGATGGCGTCAGGCAATAGATTACCAGCTCTTTTCAAGAAATAACCTTGATCTCCGAATGTTGACATTACTTCGTAGTTGTAAGTGAAGTTTCCATGAGAACCAGTTCCAATGATTGTTTGGATGTTCTTAATGTTAACAGGACGCTTTGCTCGCTCTTCGCGGTAGAGTGTTGCTTTTTGTTGATCAGCATCGAGGGCACCAACAGAGTAATCAGGCGTTGAAAAACCAATGGCGCCGTCACCAGCTGGACCTGATCCATCTGCGACTGTTTCGGTTGCATCAAGCTCAGCAATATAAATGTTCCAAGCCTCAGGTCTCACAGAAATGTTCGGGATCTTTCCTACGCTTGGATCAAATCCTTCCATATAGTGAACGTGTCTTGCTTGACGTCCTCCGATGTGCGTGTGCGTGAATGGACCTTGAATGGAGATTTCATTTGTAATATCGGTTGTGTCGGAGTGTAAGTTAACAAGATCGAACCCTTCTCCGAATCCACCAAGAGAGGCTTGTTTGTTTATCAGAGATGAATAGCCGGTGTTAACGCTTGAGGAAACAATGTTTCCGGGAATGATCTTTGAGATCTTTTGACGATAAATGTATTGATCAGCATCAGACTTTGGCTCTTGAGTTGCAAGGGTTGCGTGTCGTCCAAGAACTGCGAATCCATCGTATTTGTACTTTTTTAATTCTTCAGGCTTGTGTTCGTCAATGCATGCAGGTTTGGGGTTCGTTCCTGTTCCATCTCCGGCACCAATAATAACAACATTTTCGGGCGTTCCAGCATTAGAAGAGTTACCGGTGGCGATCTGTTGAGTTATAGCATCGCGGTCTTTGTTTATAGAGTAGTTGATTCCACCGTGGATTGAGTTGCTAAATCCGACATCTAATGTGTAAGTCCTCGACAATCTGCGAGTTGCATAAGATCCTGAGATTACAGAACCAGATAGGGCCACAGGGTTTGTAAACTCTTGATCATTTTGTCTGATGATAACTTGTCGAATAGTCTCTTCTTCAGTTACGGATCTCTCTTTACGTTCTTTCTGCCACAAGCAGTTTTCGTTTTCATCGCCAGATAGTGGGGCGTGACCAACTCTCCAGTTGTACTTAAGTTCTTGCGCGCCTCTAATCGGGGCTTCGGTTGAAGTGATAGTGTTTAGGAGACCAACTTGTCGCTGATACTTGTCTCTCTCGAGAATATGGGGTTCGATAACGTCAACAATTCCACCAGCAAAATTTGCAGACATGGGAATCAATTGGTTAACCATTGATGAAATGCTTGAATCAATCCATTTAAAATATTCAAAGAATCGGTCGAAGTCCATATCACTCTCAACTCTATCGAAGAACAGCTGTCTTGCTCTAGCTAAGTCCTTGTATTCAACGCGGAATCTCTCGATTGGCCTTGCAAATAAGTTTGCAAATTCCAATGTTGTTGAGAATGATTTCAACATCTCTTCCGAGATTAGTGAAGCTGGAGATTTTTCCATTATGAATAGGTTGTCGCTGACATCATCATCGTTTGAGAAGTTAATTTCTTGCTCACCCTTGATGTAGATGCTCTGAGCGTCGTAAGCGCTCTCTGGGAGCTGTTTCTTGTAAGCTTGGATAAACTCATAGCCAACAACAGAAGTGTCGTCAGCTAGGAAATCCGTCCCTTTAGCTTTGTGTTCTCTACGAATGACATCGTCAATCCAACCATAGATTCTATCAGATGCTCCTGATGTGATATCTTCCACTTCAAACTCGCCCGAGCTGTCAGAGGTTATGACTGTGTCGAAATCCCAATTGAGGATCGTCAAATCTTGAGTCGGAACTTGAACATCGTCGATTAGATAAAGGTTTGCACCATCTATAGATGATCTCATTCCGTAATTGAGAATGTCTTTGTTGTGTTGTAGAATTTCATCATTGTCTAGGTAGTCTAACCACGCTCTAACTCCACCAATCTGTAAGTCAGATTCTTGTGCTATAGCTCCTGTAAAGTCTACGACATGTGCACCTGCATAAACACGCTTTGATGCATTCATTAGAGCAAGGCCGGCTGCGTTTGTAATAGTGGTGCTTAGTAGAACTTCGTTTTCAATCTCACCGAAGTTAGTTGTTACAGCGTAAAGTTCAATGTCGTAATCTGGAGTCGTGTTTGTAACACCTCCAGCATAAGGGTAAGTCTGTGGTTTAATGCGCAAAGCAACGTTATAGTGCTCATTCTCGTAAATGTCATAAATGTAGTCCGACTCTTCGTTAATGTTTCCTAGAATATCGCGCATTACGAACTTGGCATGCTTAGAATTCAAAGAATCACGAACAAGATAAACGGATAGGTTCTGAGTTCCCCAAGTGAAATCAGCAGGAGCTGCTTGGGCTTCATGGAATCCCATGATCGAAGAGGATAGGAATGGAGTGGCAAAATAGCCCTTCTCGCCTAGTTCTTTCTTGTAGGGCACTACTATGTCCGCTTCCATTGTAAAAGCGTTTCTAGAGGCATCTACGGCGCTTGAAATGAATGAGTTGGGGTTTGCCGATGATGCAATCTGATAAATGCTTCCTTTAAACCTACTTGGGTCATTAAAATTAACGTATTTCTTTTTAACAGATGTTTCTCGAGACTTATCCGTGAAGTATTGAACGCCACCGTCGGTGTATAGATTTAGCTTAATCAATTCATCATCAATTCCAAAACAGCGAACGAGGTTACGAATAGAACCTTCTGTTCCTTTTGTTTTGTAGATCTTCTCGAGGTTGTTGTAAATGTTTGTGTAAATGATGTTCTTGATCTCAGGCAGCTCAGTTTCGAATTGAGCGTCTTGAAGATTGACCGATGCAAGCTTCTCATAGACTTCGTTACTTTCAAACATTGTAGAGACCATAAATCCTTTATCTTTCAATAAATCGGCAGCCATTGTTGATGCCTTCACGCCTTCCATTGGATATCGCTTTGATTTAAGTTCGGTCAATTCTTTAATTTGAACATGTAGCGTGTCCATGTAAGATGCTAGAATCTGGGAGAATATTCTAAGATTTCCATTGTCTTCCTCTTGAAGCCAAGTTGGCATTGATCGAAAGAAAGATTGTCCACGGTCTGCATCGTAAACAGATCCCGAGGTTCGCATTTCTAAAATTAATGCTGAGACTTCCGAGTGATCTTTGTAAATGATTGGTGATGGAGTCTCGGTATAACCTGTTAGATTCATTGCACTATCTGTTGAGCGTGCGCTCGTGGTACTTTCGTATCCAACCCAGACACCGTTTGCCAGTCGTCCTGAATAGTCGAGAACGACAGAATCTGCTGTGTTGTTTCCAACAATCCCTTCATTAAACTTGAGGTAAACTCCAAGATCCGATGTTGCATCGTCAGTGTTAGCTCCACCGCCAATTCCATTAAACCAGTTTAGTTTGATCTGTCGACCAGTGCGCTTCGTTTTCCAAAAACGAAACTCATCTAACTGTGCTGATAGTTTTCCTCCACCAGTAGTTCCATTTCCGACTTGAAACTCGCCCTGTAAAGCTCCTATGAAACCATCAATTCGACCAGAAAAAGACGCGAACAAACTACCCATAGAAGCAGGAGATAACAACTCAGTTCCATTAACATGTGCAGCAGCAATTGTGTCCGTAGAAGTGTTATGAAGTGAGATGGAATAATGATTCCAAGATAATGCATCAGGTATTGCAAATTGTCCTGTTTGGCTAACTCCGCCCGATCTAAGAGTGAACAACATGGTTGGAACTGATGCTATCTCACCAGTAGTGATGACAAGCCTGCATTCGTTGACCGTACCAACTGCTTCACCATTCCAGAGATCTAGGATGACTTCGAATGGAGATGTCACTGGATCGTAAGGATCTTTTTTCATCCAAAACTCTACAGTAATCCCCTTGTCTAAATCTATATTCCAATTTTGATTTCTGTTTTTCTCATCGTCAAATCTCGCAGAAGACTGGAAGTGGTCGCTCAAGGTAGTTGCACTAGTGTCAGTGTGCAAGCCTCCCCAGATCTTAATGTATTCCGGAATTGTGGTTGTTGAAAAGTTTGAAGGTCCTACTGGTGCTGTGAGTGTAAGAGTACTTCCGAGTTGAACATATCCCGTTGTTTTTGGATATTTGTTTTCGAACACCCATCGTTCTAGAGCAGAGGCTTTTTCTTCAAACTCTATTTGTTCAGACTTCGATCCATCATAAGGATAGTCTTCATAAATTCGACGAATGGCTGCGTCATAGTAAATCTCAGCAGAGCCATAGTAGACAAAGTTTTCAGGATCTGAGAAGTCAATCTGCGGATGATAAGTTTGGTCCGCTTTGGTCTTTTCTTCTACAAATGCGACGCTCTCGACGTCTTGGACGGTCTCTTCAAGGCTAGGTGAAGTTTTGCCGAATAAATCTTTAATACTCATTGTTTACCACTCTAAATCTATGCTTAAAAGGGAGTTCTTGATAACTCTTAGTCATTACATTAAATAGAGCTAACTTGATTTCGTAAACATAATTAGGCTCCAATAGACTATTGTCAAGATCGAAAAAGTTCCCGTTTGAATCATAGGATAGAGTAGTTGACCCGTCAGTCATGTCATAGTCGAAGATTGCCTCGTCTGTAACGACTTTGGATATTTTAAATTTAAGATTGTCATAGACCTTTGAATCTGGTCGTGTTGTTGCGACGGTATGGATGTTCGGTGACCAATCTTTCTCTCTAATGTAGAAATAGAAACGAGAGGTCTGTCCTGAATAATGAACGTCTTGGTTATTCAAAACTGAAACGACAAGGTCGCTTACATCGGGGATTACAGTAGGTGCTTGTGAGAGGACCGTAATTGACCCTGTGACGACTTCTGTTGCATCAGAAGACCAGACGTCATAGATTGTGCTGGTAGCCGTTGCAAGGGTTACCTCGGCTTCGTAAACACCTGTTTCTGAATTAGTTACAGTAGTGGTTGAAGTAATTTCTGTTCCACCAAGCTCTTCATAAAATGTAACAGTGACTGGATCAGTAAGGTTCGTCAGTTGTCCTCGAACTTCATTGTAAAGGTAAATGTTGTTTGAGATATCAGAGAGAAAGGTCTTTCGGTGATCTGTCTTCTGAGAGTCCCAACGTGCTTCGATAACGGGCTTCTTGAAGAAGTTGCTTGTTCCTCGAGCATAAAACATTTTTGTGTAATAAGAGCGACTTTGCGCTGTTGCTGTTGCTGGGAGTTTTACAATGAGGCCATAATTCGTAGCAGGAGTGGCGAGCCATGCATTTACAAATGCGGTGATGTCTACCAATAGATCTTCGTTTCCTTCGTCAAACTCTGCTGTGACGGGAGAACCTGTGAAATCTCCGCCTTCGAGTGTCCATGCAACACCAGCACCTTTCTCTTCCCAGCTTGATCCTTTGCCGTAAGTAAGGTCATCATAGTTCTCCATGTCTAAGCCTGTGCCTTCTTCCCAAGCAGCCGTTACTGTGTCTATTTCAAGTTGAAATCCCATCGGCAGAGTTCTGCCGTGCTCTGCATTGAACAGTCTGAGATAATAGCTAGCGGTGTCTTTAAGAGTTCCTGCTGTAATGTCAGCTTGGATCTCGGAAATGTCGAACTCAATGAGAATTCTAGCTTCTTCGAGAGAATAAGTATCAGTTTCATCAAGAACTTGGCCGTAGATCGAGAAAACTTCGATAATGTCCGAGGCGCCCATGTTGGCTTGGCTGCCGCTTGTTGCAATGCTTTCTCTGAAAGCATTGGTAATCGTGTTGTCTTTTGTTGCATTATAACGTTTAATCATTTGACCAAAACTCCTTTCACATCTCTAGTTGAATATTTCAATTCCATAATCACATTCTTTGGTGTTCTAATGAAGGTTCCATCTTGGGAAAGTGCTTCTTTGAAATCCATTCTAATCATAGAGTAGTCACTACCGGTTTTTTGGTAGACCCTGACTCTTTTAACATCGGCCACCCCTTCGACCTTCGACAAGATGGAATAAAGTCTTGTGATATAAATCGGCTCTCCGATGTAAGATTGGTTCGAGAAATGATTCCTAATTGCGGCGTTGCATCGGGATAAAACGTTTTCATTGGCAAACCTAGCATCGATTGTGACCTTGAAGTCGACACCAAAGTTGACAATCTTTGCATCATAAATGTCGATAACATCATTAAGAGACTTATATTGAGATAACCAATTTTTAACATTTTGCTTGATTCGGTCATTTGCACTGACAAGCTTCCCGTCGGTGCCCTCGGAAGTAAGATAGATTGCCATTCTCCTATTTGTTGCCGACGGATCATTAACGACACTTACTCGCTTAATGATTCCGAATTTGTTCGGCATACTATAAATTAAAGACTCATAGTCTTGACGAGTAACGGCGCGTCCTTGTGAGGCATAATGACTCATTGCTCTCTGCTTTAGTTCTTCATTTGACATCCTTTCAGCTGACCCAACGATAGGCTCTTCGTTTGAAACCTCTAGAGAACTCACAACAGCTCTTCTTTTGGAAGTAACTAGATTAATTGATGATGGAAACTTCATCTTTGCGCGATTAACTGACGTTATTGAATTTGATGGGGCGCTTGATAAATCTGTTGTGTTAGATTTTGAAACAATAGTCAAAGTAGTTCCCGTTGGTGCAATGCCAAGTTTGGTGCTTCCAATAAGTCTTGACGGATCAAATGTTTGAGAGGAGATGTAGTTCTTTCCGTGCATTTCTAGAAAAACTTTCGCAGGATCAGCGATTTCTTCAGCCTCAGAGTCTTCTGAACCGAATCCAAATTGTAGATAGGTCCCAGTGTCATCTTGCTCCACAACAAAACGTCTCGTGGCTACGAACGGCTTTAGAATTGATCTTACACCTTCGCTTGCGGCTTCACGGTTGGTTGTTTCTTTGAACACAACTTCTTGAGCTAGATTGTCAACTTCATAATATGTGTTACCATCAGAGTCTTTTACTGTTATTACTTCGCTAATTGTCGGGTCTCCGATTCGAACACGCTTAAATCTTTCAAATGTAGAATCAGTCAGGTCCATTGTTGTTCTTGAGAACACACCAGAGACAACTTGGCCAACGGCTTTAATTGCAAAATGAGTTGTTTGTCCCGATGATGAATCAAACCTTGCTGCTACCATATCATTCATTGGATTGTCAAATGCAACATCTTCAGACAAAGTAAAGACTCCGCCGGTGGATGCCGTAAATGATGACCCCCTTTGAAGGATTGGCATATAATTAAAATCAGGCGCGGTGCCATCAATGTTGGATGGAACAAGAACGAACATGGAAATAAATCCGTAAGAGTTCGCTGATCCAGCAAATTTAAAGCCCATAGATCTTGCGTGTTTACGAATGTTATTGAACTCAATTGCTGAGTCCATAAACGACTCATTCGTCTGATAATCAAGATAGTAAGAAAGAACGTCTCCAACATAAGCAACGGAATCAATCAATAGTGAGTTAATGGTTCCTTTCGTAAAATCTTTCCATTGATCCGGATAGAATCTTTTTGCATGTTCAACGATATCAGATTTGATTGAATCGAAGTCTCTACTTGTGTACTTAATGGGTGTTTTCTTTTGTTTTGACATTTGATGGTTCCTCTACAAAGACTAAATAGTTCGACCTAAATAACTTCGAGTTCAAAAACTTCTGGGATTGTCAGTTCATTATAAAAGAATTCTATCCTTATTCTCATCATTGAATTGAGAGGATCTAGTGTCACCAATAAATTTGAGATTGTCATATAGGGCATATAAGTTGCTGCTTGGGAACGAATCACTGATTCCAGTCCTGTCGTGTCAATCTCTTGTTCTTGCAAGAACAGATAATCAGGCAGGCCAACACCATAGCCATTGTCCATCACGTACTCACCAGGTCTCGTTAATAATAGCATTTTTAAATTCTGCTTTATGGCATCAGATTGACTCCAGTCAGCATAAGAACCAACGCCCATAGCACTGGTTGCAACAGAGTATCTACCTTCAATCCCAAGTCTAGGATTTGGAGTTGGATCGGGAAGAAACTCTATTGGAAAAATAATTGAAATTGGCATAGTTTTAATCCTTGAAAAGTTTTTGGAAGTCATTGAGGCAGTCATCACCATCTGAGCCGAAAGGGTTGACATCTACAACCCTAACTGATTGCCACCATCTGACACTACCGTCTAACCCTAAGTAAGAGTCTGGTAACAAATTACTAAGCCATTGTGCATCAAACTGTCTCTTTTCACGTTTATTATCTTCAAACTCATCATCGTCTGATCTGTAAGTTGACCTAAACTGCTTCTTTAATGTGGTTTTTACGTCATCAAAGACTTTTCTCTTCCACTTGTTCTTTATCTTTTTTTGTCGATCTTCCTCTACTTCTTCAGGGCCAAGTCCGATAGACTCAAAAAAGTTGTAGTAAGAATAGATTCCAAACAAAGATGAGAACGTTGTTGTTTTGATGATTGTCTCAAAGATGAATTTGAAATCATCAGTTTCAGCCAACTTATCGATATAACATTTAAGATCTTCACCCATGTTCTCGGATGCAAAATCAATGTCTTTCAATGCCTTATCAAGCACATCGTGCTCGTAAGATGCAAGTGGTATGTGGTGTCTGTCTTCGATCTTTCCGACTCTTTCTTTTGATTCATCCAAATTAGATGAGATTCCGGAATCCTTATGAGGGACATAAATGAGTCGCACCCCAAACTTAACCCCAATAGTTCCGTAAAACTCGCCATTTAGAACGGTGGCGTTTCCAAAATGATCTGACAATTTTGAATTTTCATCAAACCGTCCGGGACTAGTTATGAGTTGCTCGAATTCTTTGACGGTCATGACCTGCTCTTCATCTTCTTTATTTATTGTTCTAACATACTTCTCAATGAACATGATCCCTTTATTCGGAAATGGATCAGAAGATGGTAATCTTGATCCCATTGATGTCGAATAGCGCCTATCGGGGCAATCAATAACCGTTCCATAACTTGGCTTTGATGCTCCTTCGACAACTTCTACCTCAACCGAAGCTCTACCAGCTTTTATATCAGAGAAGCTTAAAATTCCTTTTTCGGAAATAGCATACTTCTTAAGGTCCCAAACGTGTGGAAGAGGTCGCAGGTTCTGGACTATCCTATTTGTCATGCCACTCATTTCTTTTCTCATTAGAGCTGCCAATAAAACTTGTGCGTGACTCTTAGAGTCGTGAATTGCTGCCACTTTCATAGCCATTCTCCGACGATGAGGCAACATTGTTCTCAAGCGACCCCTATAATCTGACGGGTCAAACTTGTTAAAATAAATTTCCCAATCGTCGTTATAGCCTATAATCGATGCTCCTTTGATTGTCAACTCGAGACCTCTTGGGCTCTTGGTTTCTCTAGGGAAGTCTATCTGAACTCTGTTTAGTTCTCCTAAGGCTTTCGTAATCTCCGGAGTCTCCTCTAGTAGACCATCTTTAATTTGCCTTTGAGCCACTTGGACGCATTGTTCAATAAACAGCAGATAGTAAGTATATGACTTCACCATGTTGATATCCCAAGCACCTTCTTCTGCTATAAATTCTTGTTCCATCTTTTCAGACATCATTGTAAACAGCGAGTCATCATAATTGTCTAAAGACAGCCTGACTGATCCTAGGATCGGAAGAGATCTTATGATGAACTCAGTTCCAAAAGTTCTCAATGTGGCAATTACAAGACCTTCAAGAATTCCATGGTTAGCAGGTGTTAGTTGACGATCATAAGGTACTTCAAATCTACACTCTGGTGCTTGAGATAATCTCTTATCGATTGGTAATGATCCTTCAATGTGCTTTGCACGTCGAGCAATGTTGTTTATTTGCAAAAATCCATTATCAACATCTTCACAGACTTCCATCTCTGGAATAAATGCTTTTATCATTCCCATCCACCCATTGTAGGTTGCGGGTTCGATGTAGATCTTTGGAAACAAATAGGATCCGCCGTGCACTGAGGGGTCTAAGAAATGGACCCTAGGGTGTTCCGTCGCAGATTTTCCAAGAACCTTATCCCATGGAAATTTGTTATAATACCAAGTCAACATGTCATCTGGGTCTGATTCTGGATTTACATATAACATGTCTCTAAACGTAACTTTTTGCTGGTCATCAGCTCCAAAGTTGAATCCAACGGGAGTCTTTCCATTGGGTTTTTCAATAATTGATTTTCTAACAAAGTTTAAAGCTTCAAGATTCCATGCATCAGAGATTTTTTCGAGCTTGTTAAGTGTCGAATTACCCATAACGACATTTGCCTTCTTCATCAGGAAATTTCGGAACAAAACAGATTCAACGTTGAAATGATCCTTAAAGACGCTATAATCAATTTCATTCGTCATATCTTGTGCGGAAAAGTCTTTAACTCTAAATCGACTTGAGTTCGGGCTTTCAACAGCTCCGAATTTTATTCCTTCAAGGCCGAGCTTTTTCTTCTCTTCTTTTGACATCTTACGATGGAATGTCTCATCAACCTTGACAAGGTGCGTAGGATTTGGTCGAGGAAGAACTCGATAGATCAATTTGCTTTCATAATCCGGATCGTCCTGAATGTCTTTAAACTTCATGACAACCGTGTTCTTTGCTTTCGAGTCATATTGAAGATTCATGTTTTTCATTTTCTGAAGTAATCGTCCACCGACAGTTTCAGGAAACTCTCCTCTCATCTTATCTAAGTCGTAAGGAAATCCTCCGAGAACAGGGACATCGACTTGAAATGGAAAACTATCCTTTCTTCTCTCGAGCATCTCTTCGTTATCAACATAGTTCGGGCGAATGAATGGCTGACCAGATCTCCTTTCGTGCTTATTGAACCGATTTCCATGAGTGTCAACAAGTATATTATTGAGGATTGAGTGCTTGCCTTCTATAAGATCTGAAATAAACTTTTTCTCGATTGTCTTATAGAAGTCATTTAGCATTTCGAGCTTCTCAGCAGCAAGATCTTCATCTTCCAAAACGATTGCAGAAGGATCAGTCTCGCATGCAGGATCCGATTGTTTCAAAAGGTCCTCTATAGCTTCCGCCAATAGACCTTCAGGGCCTTTTTGAAGCATGTCAGACACAGTGCCTAGGTCATCGAGTGCACGTTCGTTAGCTTTGTCTACGAGCTCTTGAGCGGTTTTTTCATCTAGCCCGTTATTTACGTAAATCATTCTCCTATCAGAATTCCACTTGTCAAGCTCTTGCTGAGTCAAGCAGATTGAGTCAAAAATGGGACCTTCTGGGACTGCATTTGCTTGCTCTTTAAGAAATGCTCGGAGCTCAGGTGGGATGAATTTTTGCATCGAACCAAAACAATCTTTTATATCTTGAGGATCTCCTAGAACCGGTGCTAAGTCAGGACAGCGAGAGTTTACAAGTTGCGACATTTTTGTTATAACATTGGAATCCATATTTGATGGCGTGTTCGTTAACAGCCCTATAACTTCTTGTTTTGACATTGTAGCATTCATCGTTTGAAACAAACAATCATATGCTGCGGTGTTTGGAGATTGTAGTCCGGAACCACCTTTACCAAGGGCATTGTTGAATAGGTTTTCTTTGATCTTGTCGAGATCTCCATCAGAATCAGGACAAAAAGCGTCCTTGATTGCTTCGTCAAGACCTTGGTTGTTACCAGTCACAAGACCAGCAGCGAACTGACCAGCAGCGCTGATGCTCTTACACAAGGCATCATCAACCGTCTTGATTAGTTTTAGAATCATCCGGACCAAGATCTGCGTCAAAACTGTTTCAAGCTTTTCAATAAATTTGTTTCTCAAAATTGTAAGAGCATCTTTTCTCCACGGCTTGAGATCTCGGAAATCAAAGTCTTTTATCTTCTCTGGTAAACTTAGACCGATGCTCCCTTCACCACACGGGTCGAAAGATAGGGTCGAGAGAAAAGACTTTATAGGTGGATTGTGAAGCCCTTGAAAGGCACACCCAACTTGGTTGAGATAACGTTGAACAAGTCGCCCTCCGGGAAAGCGATCGAGGTGAGACAATAGTTCATCAATGCCAACAACATCCATTATGTTTTTGATGTACATGTCGATAAGTTCTGCTTGGATATCTCCAAGAGCCGTACCCAAAGTTCCTTGTGCTTCTGTTTGTGCTTTGATCAACTCCTCTTGTCTCTCTGGTGGTAGTTGTGAGAAGTCCTCTTCTTTGAATAGTTCAAGTTGTTTTTGGATATCATTTCGCGCAATTTCGAGTTGCTTAATTTCCGTGTTGAGTTTAAACCTTCTCTGATCTGCCTCTTGAGTTTCTTGTGGTGTAGCACCTTCACTTACTACTCCGAAGGTGTCGGCAAAGAAACCTTCTAGATCAGAAAATGCCTCATCTACAGGTTCGGTTCCAAGATTAAGTTGAATGTTTTTATCTTCAATCTGTCTCTCGATTTCTGCTAAGTCTGTGCTCAGCTTAGTTTTGAGAGCCACAACTCCTTGATTGTTTTTGGTTCCAAGATAATTGAGATAAGGGTTTGCATCTTCCGAGGTGCCTGACTTATACCCCTCTTCCCATGGCATTGGCATGTCTGCCCACTTCTTTCTTGCCATTTCACGAAGTTCAGATTGTTTTGTGGGAGGCAAGCTCTGAATAAAAAAACCCATGACATCAATATCCATGGCTTTAAGTGCAGATTCAACAATCTTTTGAAATGCCGCTTCTTGTGTTACGCCTGAGAACAAACATTGGATTGCGTTGATGCTTAAAGATTGCACATTGCAAAGTGTTAGCTTTTTCAATAGAGTTTCTGGCTCTGATTTGGCTTTGTCATTTGCTTTTGGTGATGTTATCTGCCCTGTTGTCATAAAGGTCTCTAGATCAACAAGGGATGCTAAAATCCCAGTTTGATGTTTCATTTCTTCTAAAGCCAGCTTTTTAGCTTCTTTCCAATAGGGACTGCCTGATTGTCTACTAGCTTTTCTTGCTTTTTTTGCTGCGACTGACTGCTTCTTTTGTTTTTCCACGAAAGTTAGCTCAACATCGGTGTCTTCTACAAGTAAAGAAATTATTCTATTTTCAATAGATTGAATTAGTTTTTGTTTTATGTCGATGGTGTTTCCGAGAGTGTTTATTTCACTCTCTAAGTCTTTTATTTTTTTCTCCAGACTTAAAGGCACAACTCCTAAGGAGTAGTTTTCTATTAGATTCATTTTTTTTGAAAACATGTCCTCTTTTGTGGATAACTCCTCCAGCATTGTGTTCAATATTACTTGTTGGTTTTGCTTTTGGGTTTTGAGCGTTGAGACTCTATCTAAGTTTTCTTGCGTTTTCTCTATCGACTCTTCGCGACCAGAGGTGTCAACTGCCTTTCTGGCGTCCAAGCCTGGGGTTAGGCTTTTCTCAAAATACTTTTTCTTAATCTCTGATTCAGCCAATAAGTCTTGACACGACTCTTTGGAGTTAAATTCATACGCAATAGATTGAACAAAACTCAAAGATTCATTTAGAATGTAATCCTTGAGGTCTCCACCAAATTCCTTGACATTATTAGCAACACATTCCCCTAGGGAATCTGTTACCGACTCTTGGTTGAGAGTTCCATAGTCAACGATTAAAAGTGGATAAGTAAACTTCACCAAAAAGTCAAGCCATGGATAAGATTCTCGAGCTCGTAGTGCCGTGTCTATCTCTTCAATCTTGGCGATGTAGTTCATGACTGTTGGTTTGAGGCTGTACTTCTTTGCGAACTTACTATTTCGTCCACAGATGCGTTGATATTCACATCCTTCTTTTTTTGCTTCAATTCTTTTGATTCGATAAGGGTTTCCATTTTCCCCTTCCATGAAAGTGATTCGAAGCATGTCTGCATTCTTTACCGTTACACTCGGAACATTTGAACGAAGATTCCATCGTTTCTTACGAGGCTTATTTTTGTTGTTAGCTTCTGCTTTCAGGTCTTCATAGAATGTTTGAATTTTACCAGAGAACGATGAAGCGTAATAGTCCTTACTGCTTTCTTTGAATTTCAGAAAGCCATCTTGAGTTTGATAGAAGTAAGACTGATATGCAGTATAAGAGATAAGTGCAGCCCTAAGTCTTGTTATTTGCCCAAAGATTTTTTTGACATCTATTTCTACTTCTGATTTTGTCGTCACTGCTGATTGTTGAATTTCTTGACCTGTTGGGTTATCGGGAACAGAATCCAGTATAAATGCAGGAATTGAGACTAAAACCTTTAACAAGTTCTGCATTGGATCTATGTCGAATTCGATAACTCTTGCATAAAGTTCAAGCGCAAAAGGATTCTTAACTTCATTTGAAATGTTCTGAAGGACGAAATGGGTGAAAGAAATCGGTTCTTCAGGGTTGAATGAGGTTGAACCAAAAACAGTGTTCGTCACAAGGTCTGGGCAATCTTTTGCTTCGCTCAGAGGATCATCTTTAAGGTTCATAAAGATTCCATCAAAGTTATCATATTCTTGCAATAACTCATTTGTAGATCGACCGGAGAAGGCGGGGCCATCATGCGTGGCACAGATGATTTGTTGAGCTATTAGCTTATCTGTGTCTTGTAACATAAGACGAATTGCTGGTTGGACGAACGAACGGAACAAGTGATCCCTAGTTGGATACTTACTTGACCCTACAGCATTACGAAACTCTGCTGCTGTGAATGAGTTACCTTCATTATTGATTGTCACACAAATCTTGTATTCACAAGCTGCTTCATCAAGATAGGTTTCCTCTGGCGTCTGCCGCCAGTCTGGGGCGATAAACGATTTGTTCGGAGTGCATGCTGGGCATAGCTTTTTTAGCGGTAAAAGATCTGGTGTGAGTTCGCAAACCTTTGGCTGGAACTGTTCGAAATTGTTTGACATGTTATCTTCCTATAAACACTGTATTACTTAAAATGTAATCGCTTGGAACACCCTTGAGAGCACCAGATTTTATTCCAAGATGTTGTCTTATTGTCTTGGCTTTGTGAAACTCTTCTATTACTCCATCAAGCTTTTGACCAAACAACTTCTTAACTCCTCGCAAACCTTCGACAGCAGCCGATGGGGATGGAGTGGAGGGGCCTGCACCGACGACGACATGGACATGGCCTGCTAATGCAATTCTATAAAGGGCAAGTTCGGTTTCTAAAGAATCAACCTTTGCGGCCAAGGTATCAACATAGTCCTTCATAACATAGAGATAGTTTACAAGATTCTCTCCACGAACAGCAGGTTGGAAATTATCCTCTGTTGTCAGACCTAGTTCAATCTTTGGCGATGGTGGTTTGGCACCGGTTGCGAGTCTTTCTCCACCATGAAATTTTCCTAAACCAGCCAAGATGCGAACCCTTTCTCTTCCAATAACTAGTGTATGATCTGCTTTGATTCCAATTCCTGATTTCAAGTTGTCGGAGATCGCAGTCAATTTGTCCGAGTTCTCAGTTGCAAAATAGTGGTTAACATTACCTCTTTCGGTTAGATAGATTCTTGCTCCATCTTCTGCAAAGTTTGCTCTAGATTTAGTTTCCGATGTTCTAATTTTCTCTGAACTAGTTAGGTGTCCTGCTACAATGTCTATTGCTTCGCATCTAGTTCCACCAGCTCCACCTAAACCTGTTGCGACGTGACCGTAATTGTCTTTAGTTAACACAATTCTGGCACCAGATTTGTTTCCTGCTACTTGTTTTCTAGCATAAATTACTTCACAACCTGCTTTTGGGGCAAAAACCGGCATATCTTCATCATCATCCGTCAAAAATAACCCAGTTCTCGCTGGAGCTATTTCTTCGAACTGTTCTTGTAGTTTTTCAAGATCTTTTCTTCTTTTTTGCGTAAGGCCTGTGTAGGCGTCTTTAACATTTATTTCAATATTAGACATTACTCTCCCTCGGTTGGACCAGAAATTAGCCCTAAATGAATGTGCTCGCTTGGTTTAAAAACTCCTCGAGTTTTTCTGAGGCTTAGTCCAACTTCGCGTTGTCCTTTTTTGTGATCCCAAACCTCTTCCCAGTTATAGTATTTTACAATTCCATCTTTTTTCATAGACCCTAGCACGTCTAGCATTATTATGACGTTATCGTAGGTCTGCTTATTCGTGTTCATATCGATAGCCTTCATTGTTGAGTGGCCGGTGCTATTCTTATAATAGCCAGTATCAATTCTTTTCTGATAAATGACTGCAAGGGCAGATTGTAATTTTTTAGGATCTTTCCACTCAGTTCCAAAAATAGTGTTGTAGATTTTTGTGTCAGACTTCGCATTAGTATAAGTGTTCAAATACCACTGTCTAAAATAAGCAAGTGATGCAGAGTCTCCCTTAAATCTGCTTGCAACCATTGCTCTTGCTTGTGCTGCACCGTCTCTATAGAGCGAGTTCACTTGAATAGATGTGCTGGAGAAGTTAGTTGTGCGAAGTCGCTTTCTAAATTCATTAAAAAAGTTGCGGAAATGAGGAAACTTGTCAAGCTGGGCTTGGAGACTAGTTGACGCATTAAGCTTTATTTCTCCATTAGCAACCCTTCTTTCATTTAAAACTGGCTGTTTGGTGTTGTTTGCAAAGGCGCTTGAGGCACTGGTTCCGCTCATCCCTAACATCATTGCCGGCTCGCCAGATTCTGGTGCGATTAATTTTACTGTGTTTCCACCATCCCAAGTAGCAGACCATTTTCTTCCATTCAATAATTGCCCAGTAAATGGACTGGAAGCGTCCAAGTAAGCCACATAAGACTTTAAGATTTCTTTGCGTTGTCTGGTGGGGTCGCTTATGTCCTCAGGATCAGTTAAGTGGGCTTGATCTTCCTGAATAGATCTCGCTCTAACCCAGATAGGGTTGGAGTCAATTGGGACTTCTTCCTCGGTTGTGTATTCAGAATAGACTACTACAGTTAAATTTCCAGTTAATTCTTTCTTAACTGCTTTCTTAAAAGTAATTTCTGATAAACCAGCAGCTCTCAAGGCTGCGGTTGCTATGCTACTTAGACTCATCTTTATCGCCATCCGAGTTTTGTATTTGATCAAAGATTTGAGCAAAATCTTTGTCTGTCAACTCATCAGACTTTTCATTCTTAGCCATTAAGCCGCAAAGTTTCACAAGCTGTTCATTTGATCTCTGTAGTGTTTCAACATATTTTGCCAAAATTAAACCAAGATCCCTATGTTTCGAGGGATCCTGTGCTAAATGTCGCATTGCATCATCAAGAAGTTCTCGAGTTGTTTCTCGATCTTCATCAATGTTTTTAATTGCTATTTTAATGTGTTTGTCACTGCTCATAAAACTAATTAGTCCTTTATTAGATTTCGCCGTTGTCCCAGTTTTCTCTAAAGTCTCTGTATTTCTTTCTCATCTTGTTTAGTTGTGAGACGATTTGCTTGGTGCTCATCCCAGTTAACTCTCTGAGATATAGGTAAATAGCTTTCTTGTTAAAGATTTCAATGTCTTCTGCTGAATCAAACAACATCATTACTGCGTCGTAAACCTTCTTTTCTTTCTCTTTCTGGAAGTCAACTTTCCAAGTTGCCATTTCAGCCTTTAGATTGATCATCATTTCTTGGCGTATAGCTTTCTCTTGATAAGTCTCTCCCTTGTCTACAAAGTGCAAGTTGGGGTCAAGCTCAGCTATCGCCAACGGGACCTCTCGCTCTAACTTCTTCTTGTGTTTCTTAACTTTATGAATGAACCAGTTCTTGGTCACTACTGAGAAATAAGAGAAGGCTTTCGAACCCTTCGCAGGGTCAAACTTGCCTAAGATAGTGGTCAGGTAAACCTTGCACTCGTCTCTCAAATCATCAATGTCAGGTAGGCTTGTGAACCGATAGGTAAAGACAATCTTATCAACCATCTGTGAGAACACGGGTTGAATCATGTTCCTGTAGAGGTCATTCTTGATTTTTTGATCCTCAACGGAGCAAAACTTAACTATCGCGTCTTCGTGTTCCTGCGTAAAGTACATGTTTTTCTTTTTCGTTCTCTTGCGCGCCATCTTGCTCTCCAGCTTCTTCATATTCAATCGGTTCAGATAGAGATGCAATATTGCCATATTGATCCTCTAGGATGATGGACAAGGAACCAGCATGGTCCATCAATGACTTCAATGTTTCATCACCATAAAACGAGTCGAGTTCATAAACTGCTTTAATGTGATTTTTAAACCCACCTATCAGCTCTAATAGGTCTTCGGAGTTATCAGCAATCGTTGTCAATTCTCTAGATTGCTCTCTAGAGAACCAGATTAGAATTCCGTTAACCACAAGGGATGAAACCAATGTTATTCCTAACCATAAACTAATCGTCATCAGGTAACTCCACTCTTATCTTTCGCTCTTCCTTTAGAAGGGCTCTATTTTCTTCTATAGCACGCTTTACCTTGTCGCCTACCTTATCACCCTTTGAGGTGGCTTGGCGAGCTAGATGAGGCATTTGAGGCACTTTATGAATGTTTCTAGAATGACAGAAACCACACGTAAAGTGCTCGTCGTTCATTCCATGAACAACATCAAACACCTCTTCACAGTCAGAACACTTATAGGTGTATCTAGGCATCTTTGTCTACCTTGATAGAGTTTTTGACTTCGAATGTTGGTGGGTTCATGACCACTAACTGTCCGGCATCGTCAACTTGAATTTGAAATTCTCTAAGAACAGGAACGATATCGGTCTGTTCCATTAAAGATTTTTGAAGTGCCATCATGATCGCTCCGACGGCTTGATTTGATAATTTATGATCCATAACATTCTCCTATTAAAAAGTTATAGTCTTATTATAGCATTGTTTTTCGGTGTTGTCAACACTTTTTTAAAATTTATATGAAAAAAGTTCAATTTCTTTTCCATAAATGTTCTCCACTGCTTTGCGAGATGATGAATTATAATAACTTTTATAGTTACCTCGGTCTGATGATTTTTTAAAGTGAAGTAGTGGGAAAGATGATTTAGAGTGACATCCGATCTTATCAAGAAAAGAACATAAATCAGATTGTAAACTCTCCATACGGATGTAGTCAAAGTCATAGATGCCATTATCAGACCAAAGATCGATGTTTGTTTTTAAAGTGTGGAGCGTTGACGGGTTTCTCATAAATGCTTCAAATAGAACCTTGTCGACCTTTTTGTTACCCATAAAGTGATAATAGGAAACTGCTAAATCGTAGGGGTTGCGGATGTTACAAACTTTTCGATAAGAGTTAAACAAATCCTCTCCAAGATCTCTTTTTATTTCAGACACAGGTTTATGGTTAAACCATCGTCTTTTTCCAATTTTGCCATGCCATCGTGAACCAATGATCCCAAAAGAATTCTCGACTTCATCTGCTGAGTGCTCCGGAATATAAGACTCCATGATAGATGGGTCAACACAAAAGCGCTCGAGGAATGCCTCTGTTGATGTGCTAGCGGTTTTTCTTGTTTTAATGAAGATGAACTTATAGTTGTGAGATACTAACATTATTTCCTTCCTTTGTTCGAGTGAAATGTTTGAACAATTGGATTTTCAAACCCACACCATGTCAACATTGCCACAATCATCTCTTTGTTATTTAAATCAGGCGTTTCAATCCAGAAGCATTTAGATTGATTCAATAGTCTACACTCAGCGTAATAATAATCATAATAAAGCCCAATTGCTTCTTCGATAGATTTAGCATCAAAGTTTGGAAAACACTTGTCCCAATGATCACGCCTCCACCAAAGGCCATCATGTTCCATCCAGTGGTTTCTATCGCCTGCTTTTTTAGTGAAAGACTCGATTACTTCGTTGCGATCTCTTTTTAGGATTATCGCTTTTAAATCAACACCGGATTTCAGATATTGTTTTGCCAATTCGAGATTATAAGATGCAACGTCACCGAAGAATGACTTACCAGATTGTATGTGTTTGGCAAATTCTTTTTCAAACGGTGTTGTTCTATGCCATCTTTTAGGAATTGCACCAAACTCATGAGTAAAATAAGAATCATCTTGAGATGATAGAATTCTAGATAGAGACACGGATCCACATCGACCCGTGCCCAATCCGACAATGAAGCTCATGTTAAGTCTCCTAAGAGATTTAAGAATTCATCTGATTTATTTGATGTGTATTTAAATTTTCGAGTATCCAATGTTTCTTTTTTCAAACAATAGTCTAAAACTTGAGTGTAAGAATCATCGTTGTGCCAAACTGTTGATTTTGAGTCAATCGACAGTTGATAACCAGCCTTAACTAGATCAAGGCTAAATTTTACGTCCTCGGACACTCCACCATCTTGGCCACCGTGAACTAAACACTCAGCATCCCATCTTACGCTCTCAAAAACTTCACGTCGGACCATGATGAAGCCAGAGGTTTGATAGAGACCTTTGTCATATTGTGGATGATCGTAATCAACCATCTTGTGAGGCTTCAATGTTGCACGATCCCAATGACGAGTTCCATCAGGATTCAACAATCGGTTACCAAGGACATCCCAATAAGTGTCACTAGAGTGACTCAGAGAGTCGTCAAGCCACCCTTTGGACAATAGAATGTCATCATCTAGCCAAGCAATTACATCGTGTTGAGAGGCATCTCCGGACGCATTACGAAGAGTTGCAACTTTACGAGAATGAGCAGCTTCTTTTTGGTCAACCAGTGTCACGCCTTCAATGTCTGTGAAGTTGTCAATGTCTCCTGCGATGATGATCTCGTGAGGAAAATCTCCAAGTTCTTTTTTGATGTTCTCGATGGTTTGGCGAGTCTTGTGAGCCTTTGCTCCGTTTGTCGGAATGCAGAATGAGATTGCTTCGATTGGCTTTGGAGTCTCCAAGCTCTTGCCCACTATAGAGTCGCAGAATAGCTTGTAAAGCCTTTCAGCATTGAAGTGCTCCAACACCTTACCTTGAAGCTCAGAAGCGCCCTCAAGGCAATCCTCGTAGTTCTCAACGATGTGTTTCAGGCATGCTTGGTAAGCATCTTTATCTGCATAAGCCCATTGAGAGTCACGCTGGACAACGCCGTCCCAAACTGCATTTGCAGCAACTGGTTTCAAAGTACAGTCGATTGCGTTAAATAGGTTTTCTCCATCCCAACGAAGGAAGTCGAGCTGACCAGACCATGGAATTGTTGCAATTGGAAGACCCGCTCTTGCAGCTTCAAAGAGTGGAAGCCCAAATCCTTCACCATGTGCAATGTTCACAAGGCATTTAACTTTATCATGCTCATAAAGAGTCTTCATTTGCGCCTCAGAGAGATCTCCGTGAAGCAGAGACACAGAACACTTACGATTCGGAAAAGACTCTAGAACGGCCGCTAAGGAGTTCTCAACGTTTGCTAGATCAATAATGGATGCACCTTTATTGTGAGTTTTAAGTATTAATCCAACTTCATCATTTTGAAATTTTTCAACAAACCACGTGATAGTGTTAACAAAATTCTTACGAGGTCCGAATTGTGAGACGACTAAGAAATTAAAATCATGCCTAGGTTCGAATCCTGGGATAGGCTCGCTTTGTTCAGAGTTTGGTGTGCACTCCCAAACGACATCGACAGGAGTTTCTAATTTATATTCTTGTCCATCGCTCAAAGGAATCTTGGTGTTCACATAAGTATCTTTTCCATGATTTGAAACGACTAGAATCTTATCCATCTCGTTACCTTTTTGTAGCCACTGAGGAGAGACTTTTGTTGTTTCAATTCCCGCTGTGTATCCAATGTTGATTGGGCACATCTTTTCAAACTCATTTGGAATTGTGATTTGCAATGAAATGTCGGGTGCTAAAACCTTCTCGCCTAGCAACAACTGGGTTGTTTTAATGCGTTCATCCATCCATTGGCGTAGCTCATTGTCTTGCCAAATCCATCCGGATTCTCCCCATGGGATTGGCTGAATGTAAACATCAAAAAGATCAGGGCGTGATCTTAATGCTCGAAGAGCAAATCGTGATTGTTCTCCATAACCTGTTGCTGAGAGGACAGGTGCTCTTACAAAAATCTTTTTCATACGTTATCTCCATCAATTTTCTTAAGTTGTAATCTACTATAATGCATTTCTTCACCATCAACCATCACCAAAAAAAATAAAACATTTTGGTGATTCAAGATAGAGGGTGTCATAACTAATCCCACTTTCCCATCAGCAGTAGAGACAAGGTCTCCACCAACCAATGGCGGCATTCTTTCTAGAAAGTGAGGGTGGACTTCAAGTGTTGGGCTAGGCTCGACAAGGTCGCCTTCGCAATCTACAATCAAAGGATTGACCAAAGGGTCAATCATTGCATCGTTATTTTTCATTTTCATGCAATCTCCTTAAAGGTAATTCCGTTATATCCTTTTCGCGTTTCCCATGATCCGCAATCTTCATGGACTTTTAGCATCGTGTCCACCCAAAGTTTTTCAAAATCTTGATGGTGATAGTTTTCCTCAATGTGTTCTCTACCAATCCTTCCAAGTTCACGACGGAACTCATGACCACCACTATACATTTGGTCTAAGGCGTTTTTAAATTGTTTCTCAGATATTCTGTCTTCATAAATGTAAGGGACATTTTGAGATCCAATTATTGCCTTTGAGATTGGATAAAGAGCAATCCCTGCGGCGCCATTTGAGGTCATTACTTGATCCTGCATCCCTCCTGTCATTGTCGCAATGACGGGTGTTCCACAAGTTAAAGATTCTAGAGTTGCAAGTCCGAAACCTTCTGCGTCGGCAATGTTGACTGTGACATCAGCACAGTTGTAGAATCCAGGCATTTGCTTAGTCGGAACTTTTTTCGTTGAAAACACAACTTCTCTATTGTTTAATTCAAGTTGTGATGCGATCTGCTGTAAGTCTTGACCATGTGGATCCTTCGGGTTAGTGTGCATTATCAGTTGAACTTTACCAGATAGGTTACGCTCTTTTACCCACTCCGCAAACCACCACAGAACTGATCCAGATTGCTTACGTCGAGCATTTCGATTGTTCCAAAACAATATAAACTTATCTTGGTCTTCTGCAGGGAGAATTTTTTCCCTAATAGCTCGGCGATCTTCGTCTGATAGTGCAACAAAGACATTCGGATTTACACAGTGAGGAATGTAATTGCATGATACTGACGGAGCGACACCGTTAACGCACTCTTTCGTAACACGAGAGATGCATGCAACATGATCAGTTGATTCATAGTATTTTTTATTAAAGAATGGGAGAGGATAGTTGTCCCAAACGTGATAGTAGACAAGAGGAACAAGAGGTCGGATCTCATTTTCCATCTCCCAGAGCCACTCATAAAACCTAGGATCTGTCATAAACCAAATCATATCTGGTTTTTCGTTTCTTAAAATTGATCGGATTTGCTCCGGTGATCCGTAACCATCGATTGGGATGACTCGAAAGTCTTCGTTCCATGGTTCAATCTGAATTGGTTTATAATCTCTATGCTTTAGAGCTCCACCAAGTGACAAGATTTGAAATTTTCCACTTTTCAACAGAGCCTCAAAGACAAGCTTTGACTGCGTTCCAACACCTGATGGAGAAAGTGGATGATCCCCAAGAGTTAACACTTTAATTTTTTTCATTTTATTTCCTTTTCGATGTTTTGGGGATACAAAAAGACCCCATTCTCTTACGTATAATAGCATAAGAGAATGGGGTTGTCAAGTGTTTTTATTTTTTTATTTTATCTTGTGCAATGCTCCGTGTTGTTGAATGGACATTTTGAGCAAGATGCTCTGTTCTTAATTGTTATTCCTTTGTTAATCAAATTACAAGCATCTGTTAGAACTTTTGTAGCATTCTCCGACTTCTTAGGGCCAGATGTTACTCGGAAGATCTCAACATTGTCCTTCTTGGCTGTTCGCTTTAGAAGTCCGAAATATGTCTCAACCGTCTTTGGATCAACGTCATGTTTTTCACAAAAGAACTTTTTATAAAGCGTCAACTGGTAAGTGGTCATTGGTTCGCTTTTGCGCTTCATGTCCCAACCCCAAGAGCAAGACTTCCAGTCAATAATGTGATGCTTGCCATCGGGTGTCTTGATAACAAGGTCAATGAAGCCTTTGAGGTAACGTGTAAATTGCAGCTCTTGAATCGGCTCGTAGATGTCTTCTTCTGATGAATAGACTTCATAGCCCGGGAACATCTCTTGAAGAGCAGGAAAGACCTTATGGAAGATCTCACGGCTTTGTTCGCGCATCTCCACTATCATTTTGTTCTTTGGTTTCTCATCTAGATTTTTTAACTCTAGCAAGAATGCTGCATCAAAGTACTCTGCATAGTCTTCGGGCTCGAGATTGCCCAATGCAGATTGCTCACACACTGCGTGAATAGCTGATCCGAATGCAGTGTAGATGTTTCCCGTAAACCCTTTAAGCTTGTCTACGTATTGAAGTTTCCATTTATATGGGCACTCCGTAAAGATTTTTAATTCTGAATAAGAAATGTGTTGTTTTGACATAAAGTCCTCCGTGTCTTAATAAGATAACACGGAGAATAATGTTTGTCAAGTATTTTGTTTAACTTTTATTCTATATCTCTTTGATTCTTTTAATTTATCTTTTGGTATTTCAAACCTGTGTTTTGCCGTTGGAACCCACCAGTCATATTTCTTTCTCGAGAATCTACAATTAAAATTTCTTTCGCCGCGCATCAAGCCTTCCATGATTCTGTGGTAACCATCGATCACTAGATATTTGCCGGGTTCATCTTCTATCTTTTGAATTACAACCGGTGCAGTTGGTGTTTCAGAGAGAATCCCTGCTTTGTAGTGAAGGTAAGCTGTCGCCATACCTTTCTTCAAACTATCATCACCATTATATAAGACTAAGTCACTAATGTGTTTTTTCATAGTTCTCTTAAAAGCTTTGCCAAAACTTGTTTTACTTTTGTGTATTTTCTAGACATCTTTTCAACATCTTGTTGGGGTGCGGCGGTACCCATTTGATCAAGCTGTGATTGTTGTTCTGGTGATGGTTTTACCCCATATTCACCGGGAGCAGGTGTAGCACCTGCTAGGGTTTCCATAGCGTCAAGTTCATCTTGCGTAGCTTCACGCTCTAAAACGTTTTGCAACTCTTCTTTAATAATTTGTCTCAGTAATTGTTTATTGATTTTCATCTTTCAGTTCCTTTATTAGTAGAGTAATAGTTTTATATAACACGGGACACATTTGTCTTAAATTGCTAGCTTCACCAATAAATAGTTCTTCAAAACCTTTTTAAGCTTTTAGTTGTTGTGACGAAATTTTGAGCTACCTTGGTAGAAGTTCCATCAGCAGAAGTAAATTGAGTTACAACGCTGTTTGTCAAGTATTTTCTTTACCTTTTAATACTTTTAGCGGTTGTAACCAAATCTTGATTTACTTTGGTAACAGTCCCATCGCCAGCTTTAAATTGTTTCACGACCGATTCTATGGAAGATCTATACATGGTCTCTAATTGTTCAAGAACTTGTCCAGAGTCTTTGCATACATCCGGATCTACTTTACACAACTCTTCAGTTTCTGCTTTTAAGTCCCCAAACTGGATGGCGCCTTCATTGCTCATTGCATCCAGTGCTTTTTCAAATGCCCCTTCCGGCACTATTCCATCATTTCTTTTAGCTTCTTCTGCTAACATGTTTATCATCTCTGCTACTTCAATTCCTACTTTTTGAACGCCATCGTAAGCTGGGCCTAAACTGTTCTTACCGAGTTTTTCAGCTGCTACATTGGATAGTTCTTGGGCATCTGTCGCATAGTTACCAGCGTCTCCTGCTACATTGGATAGTTCTTGAGCCGTTGTGGTGACCAAATCATAGCCCTCACCAGAAGGAGACATGTCAAGCCAGAGTTTCATCATTTCGCCTAACAAATCAAAATCTACAGGAATAGACTGCACTGTAGATGCAGCTGCTTCGCTACAAAAGAGCATGCTGATTCCAACAAGAAAAGCGGCTCTAGCTACAGGGCCCATAAAAATAGAAATCTTCTTTAAATAAGGAGTCAGATTAGATAAAATCTTCTTACATCTGTCGAGTACTTTTTTGGAGACACCAGAAGATAATAACGATTGAATGTTTCCAATCTTCTTTACTATGAAACTCAACAACGCTCTTCCAGCTTTTTTTATCGAATCTTTTATAAAACCCTCTGTTAGAATTGAGTCAAATTGAGGTAACTTTTGGGACACATGTTCGTCGAGAGCTATTGCGACTACCAGAGGATCTAGATCGCCACGGGTTACGCGCTCCATTAGAGATTCGAAAGATTTTCTTTTTCCTTCGACAATTAGTCTATCATCCTCAGTAGCTTGAAATCTTCTCCAGTTTTCCATTATTAGTTTATGTTTCATCTTTTAATTCCTTTATTAGTAGAGCAAGGGTCCGATACAAAACAGGACACATTTGCCTTAAGTCACTTGTTTCGCCAATAAATAGTTCTTCGAAACCTTTTGCCCAGTATTCACTTACTGATGTGCAAGCATAAGCAGAAGGAAAGATGCCAACGCAAATCTGATTAAGTGCGTCATATCCGACATCCCGAAAAAGGAAGTCGTCAATGGACCTATCGTACTCAAAATCAATATCAAAATCAGGGGGGACTTTAAATTTTTGCGAGAGCAGATTGGACAAGGCTCTTCTTTTACCGAGAAATTCTCTTTGTAACTGGCCTGATTCATAAATGAACTCCTGATTGTTTTGCTCGACAGCGTGAGAGATTTCGTGGATGATGTCTTCAATCATATCCATTTCTTCTTCTTGCTCATTAGTCACATAGATTGCGTCATTTTCATAGAAAGCATTGATCTCACGCTCTTCCATTTCTGGGAACTTTCCAACGTAAATTATCTCAATGTTCTGTGTGAGATAAAATGGAACCCTTGCCGAGATGTAGTTGAGGACAAACTCGAGGTTCACCTCTTGAGGTAAAGCATCCTTGATGATAACAGATACTCCATTTAAACTAAAATGATCTCTCATTTTTTTCGACCTCTTGATTGATTCATTGATCCACATGACAACTCCTTTTTTCTTATTATAGCATATAAGTTATAATATGTCAAAGAAGTTTTGAAGCTTCTGTCGCTAGTTTCGATCTTTCACCTTTCTTAAAGGTAATGTGACCAGACAATGGAGACTCTTTGAACTTCTCAATTGCATAAGTCAAACCGTTGGATGTTTCGTTAGTGTAGACGTTATCGATCTGTTCGATGTCCCCAGTAAGAACAATCTTTGTGTTTTCTCCGATGCGAGTAAGGATAGTCTTTACTTCGTGAGCTGTGAGATTTTGTGCTTCATCAATGATGACGTAAGCATTTGAAATGGAGCGGCCACGAATGTAAGTGATTGCGTCGATCTCAATAACACCTTTCTCGAGATAGAGATCAAGCATTGTTCGATCAGATCCCATGATGTATTGCATGTTGTCAAAGATAGGCTTCATCCATGGAGCCATCTTCTCTTCCATTGTTCCAGGTAAGAAACCGATGTCTTTCCCTAATGGTTGAACCGGTCTCGAAATGATGATGCGATTGTAACGTCCCTTCTCGAGCCCTAGGACCTGCTCTAAGCCCGCGGCCATTGCCATGAGGGTCTTACCACTACCGGCACGTCCAATCATGCTTACAAAG
>Ga0098045_1000085_pt1 | contig 39737 bp, 32 predicted proteins | sample 11_taG_FD_77071 | JGI IMG/M metagenome (GOLD analysis project Ga0098045, IMG submission 77071) | Marine viral communities from the Subarctic Pacific Ocean - 11_ETSP_OMZ_AT15265 metaG | ecosystem: Environmental > Aquatic > Marine > Oceanic | place: Pacific Ocean | collected 2015-01-16 | reverse complement strand
GAAGTGCTTCTAGTACATTACTTACCATTGTCAAAAGCCTTTTCTACTTGTTTTAGTTTTTCTACCCATTCTTTTGTGCAGATTTGGTATGCATAATCAAGACCGTCTAGTACGGCTTCATGGTTACTTGAAATGGCCATGTTACATGTTCCATCCCATTGCTCTTTACATTCTTGAATTGTTTTTTCTAGAACTTTGATAGTGGCTCTAACAAAAGCAATCTGTTCTTTGCATGTTGGCTTGGCTTGAGCTAATGTTGGTAGTGTTAAAATAAACACAAATATAAGTGACAATGATTTCATTTTTAGTCTCCTTTTAAAGGAATGCAGCCATTGATATGATCACGATGCAGAGACGACAGAAGAGTGCTTCTTCCATATTATGATCCCGTTGCTTCGTTTGTGGTTTCTGTTTCTACATTAGGTGTTTCTGCAGTAGCTACTTCTGCTGCTCTTTCTCTTATTGTGTTACATACGGTATTCCAGGCTTCTACTACCCCATTGGTAGTTTCTTTTGAAACTAGCCCTAGGAACGTTAGGAACCCTAGGGGTATGATGACAACATAAGAAAATAACTCAAGCAGCTCAACTATTGGAAACCACTTAATGATGCTGAATAAGACTCCTATCCCAATGAGCATCCTAGCCCACGATGGTAAATTATTGTAGTCATCTTTAATTTGATTGATCATGTTCGACTCCCGTACGGTTCTCCGTGTTTATCCAGAATTCCATCCGGCCAGTTTGCTTTTGCCTCAGCATTTTCAGCTGCAGCTGCTTGACGAATCTTTGACAACCGCATGAATTCGTCTATATTTCTTGTCCCAAGGTAAACGAGTACTGATTGGTACCCATTGTTACTGAACCTTACACAGGTCCAGATATTTTTAGCATGTGCTAGCGCGACGATGTGTTGTGCATAAGTTAGAAACGTTTGCATTTGACATTCGTTTCCGCTGGCTGCGAATTCTTTCATTACTCCACTTTTCAAGCGGATGCATGAAACACCCTGCCACAGGGAGTGGATGTAGAAGAAGTTTTTTTGTTGAACTGTTAACAGTTCATAGACTTGTTGATGTACTTGTGGGATGTTAGACATTTCGGCTCCTTTTAGGGGTTTTCGCTGGGGTTTTGTTAGTGTGAGAGTTGTAAACATTTAGATTCCTCTCTACTAAACATCCGTCCTGGTCTCCAAGACCATATCCTATTGATTTTATATGGCCTGTTTGAACCAACAGGTCGTAAATGATCCAGTGCATAGTTTTACTATTCATGTTGTCTCCTGACGTTACGTCATTAGAAAAATACAATCACTCCATCATGGAGTCATCAGGGGTACACACCCTATCACGCCGCACACAACAGAGGCGAGAGCATATCATTAGCTCTATAACAAAACTCCAGAAAGGAATAACACAAGTTCTGTTATTTGATTTCGACACTTTTAAGATTCTTCTTTTGAAAGAATCCCCTACTAGAGGGTTTGCATTACAATGAAGTAATGGTCTGATTGTAAAGTTAGTAGCCTGCGAATGCTTTGCCTGCTACATCGTTGGGGTCTCCACCCCAGTCATCATTGTCGTCCCATCGAGACTTTCTTTCCTGACGACTCCAGGGTGAGCAGTCAGGGCAGAAGATCTCATCGTCGATCTCATGAATTCCTGATGTGTCTCTTGAAAACATATAGATGTCCTCGGAGATTTCTCTATTCTGGTCTACGCAGTTATTACACGACATGGTTCACCTCCTCAGACTTAAACGCTAAAGCGTTGGTCTTCCAGTCTTCATGAGAAAAATCTGGATTCATTGCAGGTCCTGAGTGCATTGTGTAAAGGGTTAAATTACCTTCCTTGTTAGGAAAGACGATAAGTGTTACTTTATTTGTTTCTCTAAAGGGTTTCTCACGGATTACTACTGGTTGAAGAGGGCGATCTTCTCCTCTGTAGTGTTGCGTTCTGACTTCATTCTCTAGAGACTCGTCACCAACCTTCACTCCGCACAATCGAGTTACCGCTAAAAACGGATTGTCGATTTGAAACGTGTGGGCTCCTGCACTGATACCAGCTTGGTCGAATAGGGAGAAGGCTTTCTCAATCGCAAGGGGTGTCAATTCATCTAGGTGTGACAGAAAGTGTCGAGCACCAACTGGTGGTAATTCGACGTTGTAGTGACGACATAAAGTTTCTGTGACTTTTTTGCTGTCATCATTGCGGTCTGAGAAAGGTGAATTGGTAAAAAATTCTACATTTGACATGTTTTTTTACTTTTGTAGTGAATTAATGTTAAAATAACCACGGTGGTAATACACCTGGTCTCCCATGACTTTGAATCTTGAGTCATGGTCTTCATGAAGTTCAACGTAGATAGCGACATTTTCCTTGATTAGGTCAGGGTAGTCGTCTCTGTTGTTTTCTGTCAGTTCTGTAAGTGGTACTGGAAACTTGCTGCTTGGGTCGTAAAACATACCCGTCACAGTCTCTAATGACTTCCACCATGCTAATAGTTCTTTGGTTTTTTCTGGTGTGACTTTTGACATCCAGATCCGGTAACCGTATTCTTCATTTATTATGACATATTGCATACGCATCTTTTCCCTGCCTCACTGTGAGCCCGGCGTGAACGTGGGCAACCGTACTGCATCACACGTTTTGCGTGCTTTCTTGCAGTTGGATAGGCTACAAAATATGTTATGAAATTTGGTATTTTAAATATCCTGCACGCAGTGTGCAGAACATCGAAGAATTCTTCTAACGTTTTGTCTTCGACGAGTTCTTTTAGTTCTTCTCGCATCACTTTTATATTTGCTGGCGGGAATAATTTAATACCTTTTACGTATGCCCCATATGATTCGATAATTGCGTTCTCCCCCGACCTCATTATAAAAAAAGCGATGTAAACATTAACGTTGCTACTGTAGTTGCAACAATAATTAGAAAGATCATTGTAGTTTTCCTAGTTCTATGGCTGCCCAACCTAGAACTAGAGTAATGCTTAATAGAATTATAATTATCATTTTTTCAATTCTTTATGATCCATCATCCAACGAATGATGGTGATTGGGTTGAAATATCCTACTACATTTAAGTGGTAGGCATCGATCACTTGGTATTCTACTATTTTGTCTTCTTTCTTCAAGCACACCGCCAACATGACCTCCTCTATGGAGCTCAATGAAGAAATTTTATGAATCAGAGATGGGGCTTTACCTCCTTTTGGTTCATCGTACAAAGGTAGTAAGAGGATGCTCCATTTTTCATCTGCCATACGGGCGGCAGATACTAATTCCTTCTCATTCTCTTTTACTTCGCATCTTGGCTCTTCTTTCACAATCCTGTCCACTATGGGAGATAGTAGAGATTTTGCAGCGAGGAGTTTTTTTGCATGAGTGTTTAAGAACTTTTCTGGCGCTTTGGCTGCAGTCATCTTTGGTAACAGCTCACCAAGATACCATAATCCAAGCAGAGAGAAGACTGTCGTAAACAGTCCCCATTGCCATCCGCAGTAAGAACCTACGAGGAAGCCGTTTAACATGCTGAACCCAGCATTGGCTAAGTGGTTAGCTAATGCACAAGTTCCTAAACTGCGAGTTCCGCCGTCGACGAACTTTTTAGCCTCAACTGATAGCTTATTGCTGTCTGCTAAGTTCATCGCTACTTCACCACCACTGAATAAGAAGGATAAGGAAGATTGAAGGGTGAGAATTATCGATGATATTAATTTCATCATTTTTTGCTCTTTCTAGAGAATGTGTGTATTAAGTCAATCTTTTATATAACAACTTTAAAAGTTTCGCCTTGTCAAACTTTTAAGTTATTGTTACTAAAGGAGAAAAAAGAGTTTCTGAACGCAATAGCAAATCAGTTGCTTAATATCGCGCGCATTATTCTTTTTTTTGAGAACCTCTGCTATCAGTATAGGTGCTTTACGCACAACCATATAGGCTACTGAAATTGCCTGAACCCCAACTACGAAGAAGTAGTTCTCATGAGGGGCTACCACATAGAGGAATAGAACCTCTTACTTACCTATCTCCACCAGATAACGATTACGGTCGTATCTAGCTTTGACTCGTCTTCTACTGATATCTCCGTAAGTATACCAATATTAGACAGTGGGTAAGCAACACCATGTTGTGGCTTAAGTCGGCTTTTATAGTCTACCGAAGAATTGACTGTTTTAGATTTGACCGAAAGCTATTACGCTTTGGACAAATGAAATCCAAGTGTTGCCAGCTGAATCAGCTGATCTCTGTAAAAAACCACCATGCTCCTTATAAAGAGAGTCTTGGTCAAGATAATTCTTAATGAAGGCCTGCTCACCTTTCACCTTTATGTACAACTCAATGAGTTGCAGTAGTGGCATCGTTCTCTGTGGTGTTTGCTTTACCACGTAGGACGAGAGTACCTGATGCGACGTCCCTAGCTCTCTGGCTAGGCTTTCTGCGATTTGTTTGAGCTCCATCATTCCCACCCATACCCTAACTGATAAAAATATTCTTGGTAGAGTAGAAAAGGGAAACTAATCCCGAAGGTCACGGCCAGCAATAAGCCAGCACATGACCACAGTGAGTTGGGATCATTGTTTCCCAGGAGGATGCACAACACCATCAGTAGGGGTTGTAACAAACCGAATACCTGCCAGCATTGGCGGCGCTCTGCTCTCTGCACGTCTTTAGTCCTATTGGTTATCATTAGTATTCTCTTTCTGTTTTCGCGGCGCATATATTTATTCCTATATGCTTTGAATCTATTTTTTACTGGAACGAATCTAACCCACGTAGAAGGACTTGAACCTACATTTCCATATCACTATGGCGTGTACCTTTACACTATACGCGATTGCTTACCAGCGGGTAGGACTTGAACCTACAATGACCTTTCGAGCCCTGGCAGCGTGATCTGCTTCACAGCAAGATTGTTTTAGGGTGGCTTATTGTTTACCTAGTTAATGTTTTTCTTCCCGATTAACATTATTATACTAGGTCCACTCTCACTATTTATGTCTTTTTCTAAAAACACTATATATATTAAGTATTTATTAGTTTTATTACGCATATTTATTTGACTATTGTGGCCAGCAGACGTTTCTGTCTCGTCTCGTCTCGTCTTTTGTCAAAATAATAAGTGTTGTACCCTTAGGAAAAGTAGTCTTGAGCGCTTTAATCGCGCTTTTAATTCAGGGGACTCTACCATTATTGGGAGTCTACCCTGGCCTGTATATTCCTTTCTACAGGGCTTGTGATTGTCTCTGTGCTGAGAGACTAAAGCTTGTTACGGAATCGAACCATAAACCGTGGCAGGAAGTTGCAGCTTCCCGATGGATCAATGACCACCTGCCATGCAAGCAGGTTCACACATCTCCTAGAATCCCACGGCTCTACCAAAGCAAGCCATAAATGAAAGTCACTCCAGTAAATTACTGAAGAACGGACGCACTTTCTAACGCTAACCGTATTTCGTTTCTTATTTTTACACCGGCCTGAAACGCATTGTAGGCTGAAGGTACCACTTAATATTTTATATCCCTCTAATATGTCGCAGTGGATTTGACATAGCTGGATAGACGACTGCTGGTTTCGACTTTATGTACCGAAGTACAAAGGATGTCCAAGAGAGATCGCAGATTTTTAATGATCTCTTCATCAGGCGAGGCGTTCCAATTCCTCACAACCCTTGCACAATATAATCGTACAAGGCACAAATACGCAACACCTAATCAAGTTCGTTACCGCAGATATCTACGGCAGCTCCCCCTTTTGGAATTCGCACTGTGTCTGTAATACACCACTATTACAGATCCCCGGCTCTTCGGTAACTTGCCCGCTAAGGCTAGCTAATCGATTTGCTGGTTTTGCATTTTCCCACTCCCGCTAAGGAGCTTCCATGCCAGGGCCTTATTTGGCTGACCCTTGGTTCCCTATTATTACAGTAAGTACTACATTACTGAAGTGGGGAGAACAGCCCCGAGAAATTCTTTATTGACTTACTTACCATGCCTGATAATAGCCACTGTATTTTGACCTGCTGACATGAGGCGCATATGGGTTTGTTTTTTCTACAAACCGCGCACACCCCTTGTCTAAGGGTACTGGTTTTATCTCCAGCGACACAAGTTGCGACCTTGTGCCAGTAACCCGCTTACCATTTCTCATTGGTATCCTTTAGAACATGAACTTATCATTCATTTCCGCAGGTAAGACCCGAAGGTCTAAGCGAGCACTATGCTTTTCTTTACGAAGGCGCATCTGGCTTCCGTTGAAAATTCTAATGTTCTTTTTTTTAAGTGTTTAGAAAATCACTGGGCCCAGCGTTAGCTGTCTTGATGAGAAAAGTGTTTCGTTCCCCTAAAGGACATCACTAATTAAAGCGATGCTAGCAGAATGAACTACTAGACTCATCAGGTCTTCCACCCCTAAGGGCTTCCGACGACACTGCTTATTATTGAAACTGGCGACATTACGTCCGTCCGTTAATAAGGCTGCCGACTTTTTTATAATAAAAGTCTAAATCAGATTGTTTGTCATTCTCTGACTAACGAAGCTATCATAGCTCCGGCTATTTCAAGGGTATAGCTACCCACTATTTACGCATAGCTGCGACCATAAAGCTTTTATTGAGCTCGTGGATTTTCGAAGTGCACAACACCTCTTTCATCAACCCAGTAGGTCATGATGAAGATCCTTTCGTTCCGACAGGAAAAGTTTTTCGCCCCATTTTTACGCCAAGGGGAATTAGGCTTGAGACACTACGTCTCGTCTCGTCACACCTTTCGGTTAACGAGTTTGCTACTAACTGCTCCGAAGAACAGCTTTCACTTAAAATCACGACTCAGCAGGAGCCTCAGGAGCAGTCTCGGCAGGAGCAGGAGCCTCGGGAGAAGTGTTACCACTCATCATGCCCACCATCATTTGCATGAATTGGGCTTGCTGTGCTTGCATTGCTGCTTGCATCTCTCGAACGGCCTGCATCGGATCGGGCATTGCTGCCTTCTCCGCCTCTGCGATCTCGCGCTCAAGCTCACGGATATGATCGTCAAAGATCCCGCGTAACTTATGCTCGGTGACCTCGAAGGTCACTCTAGATGATTGGCCCTTGCTGGTCAGGTACGAAGCGATTTGACTCGCATCTGCACCGTCCACTACAAGTAGGGAACGGGCAGGCTTTTTATCGCCTCGCCCGCTCCAAGCGGCTTTTTCGTCTACTTTATCACGGAGAACCTTAAGGCGCGCTAGGCGTGCCTCAGGCAGACTAAGCTCGGAAGCGTCGTCGTGAAGTTTTAGTTCTTGATTAGCCATGTCGGCTCCTTCTTTAACAAAGTTTGAATCTTCTTAATAATTGCATGAGCAAATTAAAAAAAAGATTAATAATCACCTTGTTTGATCACCAGGCAGCGAGCTTGCTCGCAGGGCTGCTTGCAGCCCCTGGCTCCGCGCGCGGAGTCAACTTGCTTGGCGGAGTAACTAGGTAGAAGGAGTCAACTGGCGGGGCAATGAGCTATTGAAGATAAGACTACAGGATAATAGCTAGTTATAAAGCCTATAGAATTGTGAAGGTGGAACGGTTAGAGGGGAGGGCAGGAACCCAAGACGGGGGTCAAGCCCCGTTGTTGGGTTCCCGACGACGAGGGCGAGAAAATGGGGAGGTGGGTGTCGCTGAGTCAGCAGGCCCCGCACCACGAGAGCCCCAACTCGTGGCCGCTGCTGGGTCGGGCGCTGAACCATCACCTTCGTTATCGTCACCGTCATTAGTGTCAACTGGTGGAGGCGAAGCTGAATCACCCTTAGGTGGCTCAGCCTTCTCATCAACTTTGGTAGTAGCCTTGCGACGACGAACAGCCTTGGGTTTCTCGGCTTCTGCTGACCCTGCTTTTTTAGGAACAGCCTTCTTCGCGTTTGAGGGGCCATCGAACATAACACAGCCAATGTTGACTGTGCCGCCTGGAGCATATATAAAGGCCCCCTTATAGGCCTTTACGATCTCGACGAGAGTTTTGTCTTGCATCTCTTGCATGATTTTTCCTTTCTTGCAATTGATAATGGGGGTAGGGTTGTTTTTTGAGTAAGTCTGCATTAGACGCTTAGCGGGACGTGAACCCCTTACTCGTGCCAAGCATTTTACTAACAGATCAGTGGTATATGACCTGATACAGCTAAAGGGGGATTTCAACCCCTATCAAAATTAGTCGTTAGGACGGTCAGGACTATTGAGAGCGTCCATGCCGATCTCGATCTCCTCTTGATCCGCAAGGATGCCGAAAAGGTAGGGAACCATTGCTGGGTCCATCTTTAACGACGTAACTTTTACTCCCTCAACCATCTCTGTAAAGTTGGCTTTGCGGAAACCAATACAGTGACGACGGATAGAAGAAGCGCCAACCTTAGCGATGCTCTTAGCGTTAATCTCTTGGAATTCACCAGGTTCCATCACGTTGGCAAAGCTCCAGAGAAGGCTAGGTGTGAAACGAACCAACGAGTACGCACCGCGCCAACACTCATCAAAGGTGTGGTTTTGGTAGCCACGGATGCTGATGTCGCACAAGTTGTTCTCAGCACCAACAACTTCAGAACCATTGAACTTGACCTCGAGCTGTGAGGTAATTGGTTTCTGCACACCAGCCCAAGTCCAATCCTCACATGACTTCTTAGTCATGTTATCCTTAAGCGCTGTGTTTCTAGGCTGGCGACCAGAGCGCTTATAGGCCTCTTTGCTGCGCACACCCTGGCTTTGGCCTTTGCTGTCTCCAACAGTGTAACCATAGACTAGATTCTGGAAGTCACGCACCGTAGCTGGAAGAGACATCTGGCTAACATCTTGGCCCTCCATCATGAAGCTGTAAGTGCGCAACAACTTGTATGGTGACATAATTAGCTGCTCGTCATAGAACTTACTATACTTACCATCATATAGCTCGTCCCAGTTAGAGCGGCCGCCGAAGAGAGGTGGGAGATACATCTGCACCTCAAACATCTCCTTCATATAGTCCTCATAGTATTGAACATCCCCTGGCGAAAATGCTTCAGGATTCTCGAAACACTCTAGCGCCTCAAGGGTTTCTTCAGCATCGTCATGGAGGTAGCTGACTGTGACGGTCTCAGCGTAACAAGACTCGAAGGTCTTTTGGACCTGGAGCACCTGCGGGTCGTTGTGGTACTGAGGGTAAGCTTCCTCCTCTGGAACGAACCAGAAGTGATCACGACCCTCAGCTGAACCATACGCCATGGTTAAGTGCTTGCTGGTTGTGACGTGACCAACACCGCCTTTGAACTGAGCGATCAGCCACTGCAATACATCGTCACGAGACTCGACCTCAAGCGCCATTTTTGTCATGATTGCGCTGAGGTGGATGTACCCCTTGCGAGTGTAATAGTAACCCTCTGGCTCCGAAGGCAGCTCTACATTACCGTCCTCGTCTTCGTAAAAAGACTTTGGATTGTCAATCATATCAACGAGAATCTCGACGTCATAGCCCTGCTCGAGAGCCGCAAGGTTCATGGTCGCGATGTGCTGAACGGGTAGCTCGTAAACAATACGACTTTCGACGTGGGTGACGTCAGTCCACTCACCAGTTTCATCATCGAGCTCTTTGTGGGAGCCAAAGAGAGCGGCTTTGATGGTTGGCCAGAAAACATCAATCTCGTCTTCCTGGTTTGCACCGTTGTCAACGTTGTGCTCAAGCACACGCATCTGGTGTTTTACCAAGCGGATCAACGATGTGATTGGGCGAGTGATCGCGGCAACATGCCGCTCATACTCACTCGCATTAAGCGAGTACCATGCCATCTGTGCTTCATCCGAAACCTCTTCAGACTGGAGCCTCAGCTCATCGTCCCTGATTTCTTGGATTAAGTCACGAGAGTATCCCTCTACACAACCCATGAAGTTGTCGTCAACTGGAAGTTCCATAAGATCGGTGATGATATCCATCAGTTCATCCTCAACGCTGTTGCGCGAGCCCTTGAGCTCTTGACGAGACCAAGCCTCACCAATTGCACCGAAGAAGTCAGAACCGATAAAGTCTATGATCTTGCTGTGAGCTTCCTCACCATCCATCACCAACCAGGTAGCGATATCCTCTGCCTTGAGGGAGTTGAGGTTCTGTTGGCTAATCCAGTGGTAAAATCCATCGCGATTCATGAGCTTTCGGCAGGTATCCATCATCTCACGGCGATTTTTTGCTTCTAGCCCGCTGTAGGTAGCATCATTAGCGTCACGCCACTCTTTCCACTTATCAGCGGTAGTTAGAGCGGCAATATCAGCAATTGCGTGGTCCTCAAGTGCCCAGATGAAGTTCTGAGCAATCTGAGAAGTCTTATCGTTCTCAAGCTCCTCGATGCAGTCTGCGATGACAGTAATGCCGAAGTGCATCATTGCGCAGAGGACTTGCAGTCGACGCTCGTCCGACATTTTGTCATTCTGCAACGCTTTAGCCCAAACGAAACGAAGATCCTTTATGGACTCCATAATCTTCATATCCCCAACAGAAACGTCCATGTCGCGTGACGTAAGAGCTTGTCGGAGGAATGAAAGTTTGTCGGAGCCTGACGCGTGATGGTCGGTTTGCAGACGAGCGCTTTGGCTCATAGCCTCAGCAGCCTCAGAGCTACCTGCAACATAGCTGCGGTAGATTGTAGTTGCTAGCAGGCGTGTGCCCCATGCAGGCATTTCCACTGCATAATCGCCAGCTTTTTCCTTGAGAACGTCAGCCAACCCACTCTCAACGAGAGTTACGGCTGGGTCAGCATCGATACCTGCCTGCTCCATTTTCTCGAGCCACACATTGTTGGCATGGATGCGAGCAGACTGGAAGGTCTCTGGAGAGAGATCTTGAGACTCACGGAAGTTGGTGTTGACCCAACCCGTGATGTAGCCAGGCCACACCCAGCTTTCCTCGAGCTGTTCAGCTGAGACACTGAGATTGAGGTGGTCAATGATACCCTGCCAGTCAGCAGTCTGAGCAATCTCTTCGTCAAAGAACCCAGAAAGCTCAACCATCCTGTCTTTATCGAAGTAATCAAAGCCGAGGTTAATACCGTTAACCTGCCACGCGGTCCACACGTAAAGCGGGCCGTTGGAGTACATCATCGGAGCGACAGATTGACCGCCCATAGCGCCTTTACCCATGCCTGGGATGATCTCTGAGATCACAGGCAATGTACCATTTTTCCAAGCGGCTTGGTATTCTTCGAACGACATATCAGCAGCACCCTGAATTGGGTAGTGACTGTGAAGCCAATTAGTGTCCGCATGGCCGCCTGCCTTCAACTCTTTGATGACTGCGTCACCAACCTCAAGGTCAGCAAAGAACCAATGCAGCAGCGAAGGCGCCAAATAGTAATACTTTTGGCGGTCAATGGCGATCTGCTGGCACAAGTAAAGATAATTGACCAACTTGCGAGCGGCTGGATTGACTGGCTCGTAGACATCTTTGCCATCCTTCTTGACCCAGTGCCAGTCACAGAAAAGCATTGGTGCAGCAGCACATTGCGTCACACCACCCACGTTCCCTTGCCCTGGAGTCCCACCGGGGGCAGAAAGGAACTTGGAAATGAGAAGCAACTCCGAAGAGTCACCTGTTTTCATGTACTTGTTAAAGCTACGAAGCCAGCCGCCCTTCTCCAAGACCACATCATCAAAGGTATTGAGAACGAACTTCTTTGACTGCTCGCGCGCAGGGAATGTAGTAGGATGCTTACGGGTGATATGCTTGGCGATTGCAACGAGCATCTTGTCGAAGCTGATCATGTTACGGTCGCCATCATTGTCGCCGCATACCTTTTGTTGTAGAGTTGAGTCGACTAAAGCAATTCCATCAATTACAGCTGGGAGCATCGTCAAGATCGCACGGCAGCGAAGACGTACTACATCGGTATCATGACCACAAGCATCATTGAGACCCATAACGAATTTTACGGCTTGTTTGCCGTGCTTCTCTACAGCGTCAAAGCCATTATCAAGATAATCCCTCAAGAATCCACCGACATAAGTTGGTGATAGCGCCATAGGTGCGCGGACGGTCTCGTGCCCCTGGTTCGGTGTACGACCGAAGAAGCAAGTAGCCCATCGCTTGTAACCCTTGCCATCCTTGGCCTTGGGTGTTTTGATAATTACCCAGTCGCCACCCATGTCGATCATCTGAACATAGTAAGATCCTGCCTTCGCACCGAGACCATTGCTGATGCGCTTAGAGGCGGTCTTCCCGAGGCCCTGAAGCACGGAAATAGCTTTTACGGCTGACATCAAGTTTTCAATGTCACCGCCCTTGTCTTCAATTGCATCAAGGAGATGCTTACAAAGAGGGTGTTCCTGCTCGATTGCATTGTCGATCTGGCGCGCTAACTTTTGGGCCGCGATTCCAAGACTACCATCAGTGTTCTTGAACAAACCGCCGATGAAGTCAGCGTCTAATAACTGGACTACCTGCCAGCCCAAGCTGATCTTGCCGCCAATCTGGTCGATAGCGATAGACCAGAAGTCGACATTTTGGCCGTTGACGCCGAAGAAGTTGAGCTTGTTCCAGTCCCAAGCATTCTTGTCTTCTCCCTTGAGACAACCCTTGTCAAGGAATAGGCCCACTGAGTAAACACGGCCCTTGTGGCCAAAAGACCAACGCAAGACGCGAAGCGCGTCCGGGTTGCTGGGATCAAGGCGCCTTGACACGTTGTAGAACGCATCCATGTCAGCGAATGCCCCACCTGCAGCATTACGAGCTTCAACGATCTTTTCAGCGGTCTTAGGGCCAATTCCTGCAACTAAGCAAAGCTGCTCTTTAGTCGCCGTGTTAACAGCATGCAGAGCGTTGAATTCTTCCTCTACTGCAACACGGATGCACTCGTCAACCTTTTTGCTTAGGCGAACCTCACCCTTGATGTGGCCTTCCTCATCGCCTTCATAGTTGACGAAGACAGGCTTGTCGACGTCATCAGTGATGTCAGCAATAACCTTAGCAGAAGTTGTGATGCCCTTGGACAAGATGCGGTACTTCGCCTCAAGCACTTTCGCGATCCCTCGGAACTGCATGCTCACGCTCAGGCGATTGGTATGCACAGCGCCACCATCGTTCTCCGCCCATCCCATAAGCTCATCGAGGTCACCCAAGAAGATAGGTAAGTCCTGGTTGACCGTGTAGAGCTCTGGTGTGGTGATTAGACTGCGGAAGTAAGAGCGCACAGCTACAGCATTGCCGAACATAGTCTCCCCGTACTCAATGAAGGGGCGAGCAATGCTCTTGTGAACAGCAAAGCCGTCACAAAGAATAACAAAGCTGGCTGCCATTAAGATCTCGACGACGTCAGCTTTTAGTACCTCATCCATTTGGTCGTCAACTTCATAACGGAGACAGTTGTCCACGCCGAGTTCAATTCCAAGCATCCTGGCGAATGACTTTACCTTTGGGCAGTACGCCCCGCCGATGCTATCTTGAATAATACGGACAGCACGACCCTTCTGCTTGTCAGTATCGTGGGCTTTGCCGTTGGTGATCGGCGCACCTTTACCACTGCGACTGAATCGCATGAGGGAGAAAACATCCCATTCACTACCCTTTGCAGCTTTGATCGACTGCTCTGCGTAACGATTGTACCCGTCTTGCGCTGCTTCACGCTTACGGGCTGGAGTATTCAAGACGTTCTTCAGGGTCATCATTAAAATACCACCAGAAGCACTAGCATAAGTGACTTCTGCGACGGTACCTACATCCGCATCCATACCTAGCATGAGTGGTGCAATAACTATAATCGCTGCACGCATCAATGGGGTCCATACCCTTGCAGGGGTTTCTGCTACTTTGATGTGTCTGACTACTGGGTTCGTAGGTCTCTCGACTTCTTCCTCTTTCATCGGCGCCTGGAGGATACCATATTTTACGTAAATGCGCCCTAATTGAGATTTTTGTAATAGTCTCAATGCAGCTCCATTAGTGTCACCACTGAGGACCTTTTGAATCAGCTCTTTAGCTTGGTCCACATTGCTCACTAACTCAGCTTTGATAAACTGCTCGCAAGTTTTGGCTTCCGCTCTCAACACTGAGCGTCGGAATGAACGCTGTTGACGTGCTGTCGGTTGAGCCTCTTTTAATGCCTTCTTCATATCATTGGCTTTATGATGAAGTTTTTGTGCTTTGGCAAACACCGCACAGGCTATTGCAGGCGGATATTCTGGATTGCGCTTACGAAGCTTTGCAGCCTTCTGGTAAAGACGTGTTGCCTCACCCTTTAGCTGACGCCAGGATTTCTTCGCTTTCTTACGAGCTTTAGCTGGTTTACTCACTTTGAAGTCTGCCTCTGTGTAAGGCGTCTCTTCGTAACACAGCCAATTGCCACTCATGTAAGTTACACGGTGGTAACCAAAGACAAATTTGATAAAGGCATCACTAACAAGGCGGTTGCCCTTTCGTGACTTCAGCTTTCTGCGACGCATAATACCTCTACGACGAGGACGTAATGCGTTAGGGTTATTAATGGGGAAGGTACCTTGACTAGGGGTAGGGCTTCCACTGTTAATAGTAGTACTGCGAAGATGGTCAATCTCAGCAGTTGCGTTGTCAGTGCGGTTGGTAGCAAGAGGTTTTGCGACCTCTGCTGAAGGATGAACAATTGGCGCTGCATCCACGGCGGACGCAGGCAATGCTAGAGGAGCAACATAGACTGAATAACAGCTAGCTGCCCACAGCAGGCCAAGGAAAAGTGAGAAAATTGCTTTACGCATTGTCTCAGTCCCTTTCTGTAGGGGGTTGTGTGTATACCACGAAGCCTAATGGCACCTTCTATTCTGAAGGCTGGAGAGTTGCTATAATCTCTCCATTAAAGGAAACAAATTAAAAAACTGCCCCGAAGTGCGGTGGTGCACTCCAGGGCTTTAGGTGTTTCTTAATCTTCAGTTGGCTCTTTTAGCGATCAATATTGAAAAGGAACGATGTTCCCCATTCTCAGAATTAGTCCTCTGCGATGGAGCTCTCTTCTGAACTCCATCATAAGGTGGTGATAGGAATGGAGCAACAGTGATGGGTCGACCCTCTTCTTTTCTTCTTCACGGAGCTGGATAATGACCTTTTGATCGTGTGCTGGGAGAACGCTCCCATCCCTGCATCTCCACGAATGCGCGAATCTCTCTACCTCGTCTCTTGCGCGACGAAGATCATCTTCAAATGTGGATCGAAGATTAGCAAGGTCTTGAAGCTCGTCATCAGAAACACCGTCAAATGAACATGAAAGAATTGCCTGGAATACGCTCTCTTTAAGTTCCTTGACAGGTGTTTCGATGAAGCGCTCTGGGTACGCTGGATCACGCTTTACGATGCACAGATCGTTGAATGATCTCACCTTGTCTGCAGAAAACCAGACTTTGCTGAAGAAGAAATAGTGAGCGTCAACAAAACCGCTTGGACTCCAGATCGCCTCTACTATCGCTTTTCCGTCGAGGTCGTTGAATTGGTAGTCTTTGAAATCTCTTTTTTCTGAGAAGAGAACAATAAAACCATTCTCTCTTTCGCTGCACAGGGCTCGCCCTGTGTTGTTAAAGATTTTATAAGCCATAGTAATACTCCTGTATTTGGCTACATTTAGGTTACACTTTTTTTTATGCAGAATTACAAAGGAGGATGTTAAACCCCCATTAAAAGGAGTAAATTAAAAAAAGCTCCCAAAAGGGAGCTCCAAAAAACATAAATACTTTTTTGATTGTTTTACTTACAGTTGACGTTTCCATCGCTGATGGAGCGCCCACCTAACGAAACGGAACCCCTCCTCAGTGTTTGAGAGGAAGCACGTTAATGCTTTGAGTACAAAAAGGATCCATTCCAGGGCAGAGCCCCAGAGGAGAACTGATACGAACACACAGAAGATGCTCGCCCACCCGTATCTCTTCTGGGCCAAGAAGGTGGATGTAATCCCTAATACGAGCCCCCCAAAAGAGAAGGCTGCGAGAGTGATTGCAGCCTCAATCACACGCTCGATCCAACGAGCTTTGTATAGCTCGTCCTCGATTGCCCAAACGGCGTTCCTCGTCTCCCTGTACAGGAGTGTTTCAAAACCGAACCACTCCTCTCTCGTCTTGCGACGAGAGAGGAGTAAAGAAATGATGAAGGAAAAGAATAGGCCGATTCCACTTGCCTTATCCCATCCCACTGAAGCACACAAGTGCTTATTTGCCCCACATGGCGTGGGGGTCGTGACGCTTTCATTGATATCAACGATTCGTGTCGCTTCTTTCAGCATCAACAAGGCTGCCCTCGCCTTAAAGAGGGCGCGGGCCTCGTCATAGAGGTCGTAGCAAGCTACAATGCCCATGTTCGGATGGTGTATATTGCAGACTTTATCTTGAGCCAAATTTAGGGCCGCTAAAGTATACCTCATGTTGCTCTCTGGAGTGGAGAGGGTCATCTCGCACTCCAAGATGTCAGACGGTTGACTTATTGTATAAGCCTTGTTGACACAAGGCTGGCTATAAGCGTTTGTGGTTAACGCTAGTAAAACCACAGCCCCAATGCAGGCGATAATCATCACTCTGCACCCCTCCCACATTCCATCAAAGGGGCGACGGGTATCTTCATTCTCTACACTAGCGACCATAAGATCGCGTAAACCACGCCCCCAAAGAAGCGTCAAGAGGATGAGTAAGATGCCGCCAGCGTGATGGAAGCCGGCACATACAACCTTCTGAAATTTACCCTTGCCTTTGATGGCGCAGGTTGTCCCTGGCTTTGATTGGAAGGCTTTACGCGTAGCCTCATTTTGGAGTTTCTTGCAAAATGGCCCCTGATCGGTATGGGCAAAGTTATCGACTCCGGCAGTGGTGCGTACACTTACCCCATAGCAGAGGGGTGTATGTGCTGGTTCAGATACGGTTGGGCATACAAACTTGTTGTAGCTCTTTTCGCAGATCTCGTGGTTGAGGGTTGAGGCCACATTGCGCACAACGCCGCAGCCAGTGAATAAGAATAGGAAGCCAATAAAGGCAAGGATAGATAAGTTACGCATGATGATGTCCTTCCGACAACGAAGAATTGCGTAGAAGCATTGCACTGGTGCGCTTTACCCTCAACATGAGAGATGGATGTGCTTAAGCATCCATTGAAGTAGGGTAAATTAAAAAAAGCCCCGAAGGGGGCTTCCGAAAACATAGCACTTTTCTAGGATAAAATTTAGATGGACCAGCGCTCATGCCACCTGTTTCTCTCACTCTTTCTGAGTGAAGGATCCAAGATATAGCAAAGCCCACCCTCACTAACTCTGAGCATGATACGACACTTACTCTCTACGAGATGCCGATTTTTACTGAAACCAATCTGGCCTTCCCTATTGATCTTGACGTAACCCCTTAAGTTACCAGAATCAATGTCATACCAGGTTCCATCAACATGATGATAGACCTGAAGGTTCTCCCACTTTGCCACCTCAAAGAGGTAGAAAGGCTGAGAGGCGATTGCATTTATATAAGCAAGGTTGCGAGGGGCGATAAACCCAAGCTTCCAAGCAGCGTATGCTCGGTTACCTGCTTCAATTTTCTTATTCTCAATATGCTCTAAGATAGAGCATCCCAAGATAAAGTATTGTGAAAAGAAAGCAAGGTGAAGGGTTGTGAAGATGATGGCGATGATTTGCCAAGTATCCATAATAATGTCCTTCTGGGGCAAAAATCAGTGATGTAGGTGTGTGATTTATCACTGATGTGTAGGGGGGAAGCTTAACCCATGCTCAAACGGGGGTGGGCTCGCAACTCTAAGAGTGCAAAAACACCATTAATATAAATACCCCCAAATATAATTTATATATTTCGATCCAACCATAGGGCCTTTTCTAAATATAATTTATATCATTCGTACACATCACCCAACTACTCTCCCCCGATTCATCAATCAATCTTTTGCTTTTATAGAAAAGGTGCCTGTTTTATTTCGGCTAATATTAAAAAGCTCAAATTTAAATTTTTTAATTTTAAACTAAGGCTGGCCCTATTGGGTGTTTTCTTCTATATGGATTTCTCGCGCAATTAGACATTCTGCTAATTTACCATTTAAATACTGGACTCTCTCATTGACGTAAATGTAATCACCTTTAGTATTTAAATAATCTTGATAAAAATCAAGCATCCTTTCGTATGCTGAGATATGTTGGTTTATCTCTTGTATTGGTAGTTTAGATATTTTCTGCCTTTTAAGCATTAATTTTTCCTTTTGACACAGGGTCTTTTTTAAATTTTAAACAATGAATAGACGTTATACCTAGGTACTTACATTTCATAAGCCTATGCACGCCATCCATAATGTAGTTTTCTTCAGAGAGTATTATAGGGTAACTTAGGTCAGCGCTCATTATCCTGTCTAGATGGTGCAAAAAATGAGCATGAGTAACTTTGTCACCAACTTCCAGCCAACAATAAATCCCTTCATATTCCTTCCAAAGCGTATCTACCTTAACTTCTATTGGTTGAAGCGAAGCTGAGTCTTTCCAAATGTCAACCAAGTCCCAGTGTCTGACATGTTGATAATTTTTGGTTTTGGGTAGGGTTACTGTAGAATTCATGTATCACCTCATTATTAAATAAGTGCCAGATAGCAGTAAAAAGATACCTGCAATCTGTTTCATGGCGGGCGGGCTGTAAAAGTAAGAATTCAAACTTAACTCAATGATAGCATGCAAACAATAAGTTATTGCCATAGCTCCCCATATTTTATACCTTGCTACTAAATGCCACCAGGACCAAAGCATGAGGTAGTTGGTTATCAAGCTGGTGTAAAGCCACCACCTGAATGGTGTCAAATGCATATCAAATACTATTCTGGCGTTGCCTTTAAACCAGAAAATGGAATATGCTATTATTAAACATAAAATATAAGGAAAAGATTGCATGAAAGACTCACTTGTAAAAATTGAAAAAGATGATTCAAAAGAATTGCGCCAAGGCAAATTTTTCGAAACTATAACAAAATCTAGTGATGAGTATTCCAGTTATCTAGCAAGATTAGACAGTAAAAAATTAACGCGCGTCAAACAGTCTGTTAGCGCAATAAAAAGTGGTGTGCATGCTTCTGCGCCTTTAGTCTGCCTAGGCCCTGAAAAATGTCCGTTCGTTAAACGTTGCCCTATACCGGATATGGACGTGGAAGGGAATCTGGACTTTGGGCCGATATCTAATTATCCTGTTGGACGCGAATGCGTCATGGAAAAGTTTTTTGTAGAACAAAAAATTATAGACTACTTGCAGCACTTAGATGTTGATCCTAATGATCCTGTAGAAATGTCTATAGTGAATGAGTTAGCTTTAATAGACTTGTATAAAAACCGCAGCTTAATGGTTTTATCTCAAGGCGATAAAAAAGGTGATGGACGTGATTTTATGATGACAGATATTACTGGTTTTAATGAGAATGGAGATAGAGCTGAAACAACTAAGCTACACCCAATCATAGAAATGATTGATAGATTGGAGAAGCGACGTGAGAAGTGGTTGGACAAGTTGGTTCAAACTAGAAAGACCAAAGCAGAGTTCATGATTAAGATGGGCGAGTCTAATAATAACTCGAGAGTACTAGAAGAGATATCTCGTTTGAGAGAGGCTCTGTATTCTATAGAAGCGCCAGAAGGCGCAGAAGAGATACTTTTAGATGATTAAGAATAAGTATTACAGCTATATTAATACGACAGATGCAACCCAAATAATATTTGTTGAGTTAGAAGTAGACGGCGTAAAACAAGAATATGGGTTTCCTTTAAAACCGAAACAAGTAGAAGCCGACATACTTCAAAAAGTGAAAGCTGCTTATGGTAAAAACGCCAAAATAATTTCTGTTGCTGCTACTGAAGCGACTGGAGTTACGAGCTCTGGAGAAGTAAAATATGATGTAAAAAAAATAGGCCCTGCTACAAAACTTTCTAAAGATGAAATATTAAAAAAATCAATTTTAATGGACATCGAAACTACAGGTCTTAAAGGTGGTGACATAATCCACCAGGTCGCTGTATACAACCCTGCAGAGCAAAAGGGGTATATGTTTAGCCCTAAGCCTGAGTTGATAACACAAGACAAAGCAGGTGGGGAGGAAGCGCTTTCGAGAAGAGGTCCAAGAAGATTAGTAGGAAAAAAGCAAGACGTAAGAAGTCACAGAGAAGGTAAGTTTATATCTACTCTAGTCGACATGTTGAAGATTGGAGAAGAGCCTGGTAGCTTGAGCACGGAGCTAGCTGAAATTAGAGATAAATTTGCCAAAAATGAAATTAGCGTTTTTCAGCTAGCTGAAGAAGTAAAGCCTTTAGTCGAGACAGACGTCGCTTTAAAATCTTCGATTCAAGATTATTTAATAGAGACGGATAGGTTTCAAGCGCTCTTATTAGCTGATGAAGACAAATTAATTAAAGCCGGCATAGGGGTAGATGAAGCAGGAAAAGCGTTAAGTCCAGAAACTGTAACTAAAAGGAAGATGTTTGACGCGATATCAACGGGCAAAGCTACGAGCGACGATCTGATAGATTTCATACATGAAACCACAGGTCGTTCTAGGGGTGAACTTTCTGAAAAGTTCAAGGGTGGTTTAGTTTTCAAAAGCACTGACTCTATTGAAGACTTGATGACTAAGGATTTAGCGAATGCAATAAAAGGCAAAATAACATGGATTGCAAATGCATCTTTTGAAGCCAAGCAGTTCGGTGCACAAATAGATGCTGGCGCAGAAAGATCTTTCGAAGCATTAAAAGATCATAGGGCGTCTCAAGGTCTGGTACCCTTAGACAGGAAGCAATTCTTTGAAGGCTTTCAGTATGGAAGATACCAAAGTGAACTATCTGCTTTAAATCTAGCAGAAAATAAAAATTTACTGACGCAAAACCCATTCTATGGTGTTATTGAGGGAGTATCTTCTACTTCAGGAGATCCCTTTTACACGACTGGAGTTGAATACAATAAGCAAAGATCCTTAGCTTTAAAGAGTGGCGATTTTTCAGGAATGTATAAAGCCTTACTAGAACACACTCAAGAGGGCGATGTCAGAGATATTATAGATATGGTAAAGGCTCAACAATCGCAATTGATAAACGAAGGCATAATAGATCAAAAAGGGCCGACCTCATTATCAATGGAAGTTCAGGGCCGTCTTTTTGGATTTACAGAGCAATTAAGATTAGCTGAAGACTCTGGAGAGATTGCATCGATTGACGATGCAGTTAAAGCTATGCGTGAAGCTGAATCACATATGGCTTTAGGTGACGTAGCCATAACAGAGGACAAAGTACTCAAAGAAAGTTTAGATCAACTGGAGGCAAAACGTCTAGTCGACATAGGAGGACGTGAGGGACAAGAACTCCTTGCTCAAGCTAAAGCTGGCAAAGGGGCTTATTTCAGATTCATGACTTATGGTCATTTAAGCAACTATTACAATCAAGAAGCAAGGTTAGTAGACGGAACAGTTTCTAAAGGTTTGGACGAGATAGGCTTTAGGCAGCGTGTAGGAAAAAGCATGCTGGAGAGAATAGATAGAGGTGCAGTAACCATTAGAGAGTCCAAACCTGGTTTTAGAGTAGTGGAGCAAGCTAAAAAGATTGGTGATATCACATCTAAAGAAAAGATAACTGTAGGTCCGCAAAGCAAGCAGGTTCGAATAACGAGTTTTGATGAAATTTTTGACCATCTAAATGGTTTAGACACCTATAAGAATGTTGATAAAGCTGAAATACTAGAAGAGGCAAAAAAAACTTACGGGCGCTTTTTAGATTCTGAAGGCGATATCGCTGATAGCCCTGGAATGAGAAAAGCTGCTTTGCAGCAATCAGAAGCTGCGCCTGAAGTGCATCGGATGTTTAAAGAGCGCTTGTCTGGAGGGCAGTTTAGCGAAGATTTTTTAAGGAACATACAGCGTTTTATGGGGTCAGAGGCGCCTAGGCAAAAGCAAATTGAAGTTCCAACAAAAGCTTTAGGAAGTCATATAAATAAAGAAACAATATCTGATGGCTTGAGTAAACCAAAACCTCAAAGCAATCTTTCAGAGGTTGTGCCGAAAGCTTTGGAAGGGGGTAGTGGCTCCAAGAAGCTCCCTCCAGTTAGCAGCGCTGCGGAAAGCGTGAGTCGGTCAGCAAAAAGAAAGAGTTCATTATACTTAAATAAGAGCATTAGAGAAATTGCAAAAATGCACTTAGGCAAGTACGCAGCAATTGCTGGAGGGTTAGCTGCACTGTCAACGAAGACGAGCTACGAAGACGAAAAGTCAGGACAGTTAATAGCCCCTGATTTAAGCAAGTTTCTTGAAGCGCAAAGTCAATTTTACGGAGGGAACCAGGAGTCTTATGTCAAAAGCATAAAAGCAAAGTACGGTCGTATAGAAGGTATGCAAGAATCGGGGCTTGGCTCGTTAATGAGAAAAGCCTTGACTGATTTTGGATCTCCATATCAAGGCCCTGCTTATACTCAAGGAGTGCTTGAAGACCACCAAATGAGAAGGGAGCGCCACAGATATATTCAGCAGAAATTTGGACAGAGGCACTTTAGCGAAAAAGGTGATATAGGATTTTTCTTTAAAAAATTTATTTCTACTGCTTTTAGACGCCAAATGGGTATTTCAAAAGAAAGTAAAAACATTATTTTCAGCGGAGCTGAAAGACTTTCAGAAGATGCATATGGCGGGTCTTTGAGAGGTAAGAATCTAATAGAGTATAAATTTGATAAGAAACGTTTTAATTTAAACGTACAGGATGCAGACACAATATCTATTCAAAGGAAAGGAAATGTAAATTCACCTTTGTCTGATTTTATGGGTACTGGAAAGCAAGAGTCAATGTCAATACGTTTGGCTGGTATTGATGCTCCTGAGACTGCGCATGCAGATAGAAAGGCACAGCCGTATGCGGAAAAAGCAAAAGCTATAGCAAGAGATTTGATCAACAAAGCTAAAGATGTAAGATTAGTAACGAGTCCGGATGACACGACATATGGTCGCCAAGTTGGTATGATTTACGTCGATGGAAAAAATCTAAACTTAGAGTTAGTAAGAAGAGGCGCGGCAGCATACTTACCCTACAAATCTAAGGGTAAACCCCCGATATATAACCAGCAAGCTTTTGAAAGCGCACAAGAGTATGCGCAAGATTCAAAAAGAGGAATGTGGAAGACAGGTTTTTTCCAAGCTTACAAAGAGATAGTCAGAGCCAGTGGTGAAACTACAACTTTTAACACTTTAGCAAATGTTAGAAAAGTTGCAAAAAATGCAAACTTAATGTCTATTAGATCCTTAATGAATCAAGCTCAATCTTCAGGTGGGGTAACTGATCAGATAATGGACGACATTAAAGGGGTGTCAGAAAAACTTAAAGCAGGTCAAAGTAAAAATAGCGTAAGTGTTTTTAAACCAGACAGGAAATATTCGTTACCGCACGATTTAGATCTCCAAAGCTTTGGCTATAATACTAATTCTATACTTTCACATATGGACGAAATGAAAAGTGATTTAGGCGGAATGGTGAAGAATAGAGGTTCTAAAGGGTCTGGTGCTAAACTCAACAGTAGATCTTTAAGGGAAAATAATTACCATTTAGTCAAAGACACTCTTTCTGCTAAAAAGGTTCATGAAGCAAACAAGATTCAAAACCAAGAGTCTAATGAAATGAAAAAGATTCAAAAATATAAACGGCAAGTGGCGATGGAAAGTTTGCAGGTAGCAGCAAATCACAATATGTTTAATTCGCCAATCTCACACCATAGGATGTAATCATGTTTGATACTGGAGATTTAGAAACTTTTAGACAATCGAGTTTAACAACTTTTGGCAATGTTGCTCCAGCGCTAACCGCCGCTTTCTTGCTTGGACCTAAAGCTATGCAAGGTATGTTTTATTCAGCTGGTGCAGAAACGTTTGCAGCTGAAAATCATTTTGGACCCGTTTTTTCAAAAAAGACAGGCGGTGAGGCTGGTTTTGCAACCACGGTTAGGGGCGGGCAGAGCAACGCACGTTTCACCACTGGAGGCGGGCTTTTTAATAAAGAAGCAATGGTAAACTTTACGGATGATGTTGGGGATGTATTTACGAGAGCTAATGATGGAACTATAAAAGCTGGAGGTTTGCAAAAGTTAACGAAAAAATCAATTGGTTTACCTATAGCCATGACAGCTTTCGGAGCTGTTCATGCAGCTTCAACAGAAGGTGCAGTAGGGCTAAGAGATTACATGATTCAAGATGTTTTCGCAAACTACCATGGCATGAGAGAAAGTAACATACTTTACGACATAACAGATTCGAAAAAAGCGGAAACGTTTTTCAACACAAAGGAAAACGCTCTGAAAGACGTAAAGAGCGCGTCAACACAAAGAAGCGTGCTGGGATCTCCAATGGTTGGTAGGATGATGCCAATTATGGGAGGTTACGTTGGTGCTATGGCCGGTATGGCTGCAGGTAGAGCTGCAGCGGAAACTGCTACCGGATTCGTCAATACGGCATATAACCTAAACATAAATGAAGGCGTAACAGGGATGGTGGGTAGTATATTCGGCGCTGCTGGAGGTGCAAAGCTTGGATCTTATATGTTTGGCACGCCTTTAAAAGCGGGCGTTGCTGGGATAGGTATAATGGCCGGGACAATGCTATTTAAGTCAACCTATTCGGCTTTGGAAGCAGGCTTCAAGCATGAAGAAAAAGGAAGGGGTTTGAATTTTGCTTCAGATGTTTCTGCACACTTTACACAAAATGCTGTCACTATGAGACAAAGAGCTATACAATCAATGCATAAGTCGCATACAAACGCTAGGTCTGCTTTCGGTCAGGAAGCTTCAATAGTACACATGAATAGAGACATGTTCTCTCACCACAGGAGGTAATATGCATCCTAAACTTAAAAAGCTAATAGAGAGTGAGCTTTATGTTACAAACGAGTATGGTGTAAGTCATCAAGATCCAGACGCAACAATTCCAGAAGAATTGCTGACTTATTTCAAGAGAGAATTTTCTTTAAAAACAGATGTCCACAAAACCTGCGTAACCTGCCAGATAAGACAAATAAATAAATACGGCTCGAACAGGATAAAATGCACTTATATACCAAGAAAATTACCTGATGGTGCAGCGTCAAGAATAAAAGAGATTTCTAAAGAGGCTGAAATCCCTGAAGATCAAGCGCGAAAAATACTAAAAGCATCAATAGACCCTGCTGCTTGGGTGGAGCTAATGTTTGGTTTTTCGGACAAAGATGATAAATGGTTTTTGAGATCTTATCAGAAAGAGCAGATTCGATGCACTTCCAAAAGGATGGCAGTAAGAGAGGGTCGTCGCTCAGGAAAATCATTTGCGATAGCGTTGAAACTTTTATATTACGCGTACAATTTAAAACTAGATAGAGGTAGAGACTCACAAGGTAACATAGTTTATATGGGGCCTGCGATAATGATTGTTACTCCTTATCAGGCACAATTAACAAACTTGTTTGAAGAGATGGAAAAACTTTTAAAAAGAAATTTAGAGTTAATGAACGAAGTTTCTTCTGGCACTGGAGATAGCCTGTACATAAAAACCCCAACGTATAAGATGGAATTCAAAAATGGTGCAGTGGTGCAAGGTTTTGTATCGGGTATAGGCATGAGATCTGATGGTAGTGGTGGTGGCACTATGCGTGGTCAGTCCGCTTCTATTGTTTACTTGGATGAGATGGACATGATTCCAGAAGAGGTGTTGGACAAAGTCATCAATCCAATTTTAGCTACAACGCCTGATACGATTCTTATAGCTACTTCCACTCCGATTGGCAAGAAGGGCAAGTTTCATGAATGGTGCTTGTCTAGAGATGATTTTAGGGAAGACTTTTTACCCTCTTCAGTTATTCCTCATTGGGAGCAGATTAAAGAAGAGATCCTAAGAGATTCTACTCAAGAGTCCTTTATGGCAGAATATATGGCTGTTTTCATAGAAGACCAACAAGGTGTATTTAAAAAGGATTGGGTTTATAACGCACGTATAGATTATACCTATGACGAGGCTTACTCGCCCCAAGTACTAGAGAGAAAACTAGGGTTAAGAAATGCAAGTGAAAGAACAATAGCTATTGGTATCGACTGGAATAAAAATGCAGGAACGGAATTTTATGTAATTGGGTATTTTCCTGGCAGTAAAATTTGGCTGGCTTTAGATGCTGTTAATGTGCCGCACTCAGAGTTTAGCGCTAAAAGATGGATTAGAGAGCTGGTAGATCTAAACTACAAGTGGAAACCAGATCACATTTACGCAGATGAAGGATATGGGCATACAATAATTGAAGACATAAAATACCAATCATATACACTTCGAGCTAAAAAGAACAAAACTGCCAAAGAGCAAGAAACAGTACTCATAGCTGACAGGTTGGTAGCTTTTAATTTCAGCAGTAACATAAAGTTAAAAGACCCTATAACAAATGCTGATATAAAAAAATCCGGCAAGCATTTTCTTGTGGAGAACGCAGTAAGAATACTTCAAGATGGTTTGTTCAAATTTCCAGTAGAAGAAGAAGTTTTAAAAAACCAGTTCTTCAATTTTATTATTGAAAAACGGAACAAGCAAAACAATAAGCCTGTATACGGGAAGCAAAATGAAAAAGTGGGAGACCACAGGCTTGACGCTTTCATGCTTGCTCTTGGCGGCTTGGTGTTAGAAGAGTCTATCTACTCGGGTAGCCAAATGCAAATAAGCGCTCCCAGCTTTCATAAAGCGGAAACAATAAGAAATATTTACAGATCTCCGAGTGAACAAGTTAGAGACTTATACGAGGCGAAAAAGAAACAAGGCTCTTCGGGCGATTTAAATGTTTTAAATATTATGAGAGGTGGTGGTTCAGACGAAGAAGATAGAATGATAAAAGAAAAATACAAATCGCAAGGTTTGTGGCCAGAAGATGGAAAAAGTAGCCGTTCTCGTAGTATAAAAGAAGAAAAACCTATTTCCATACTAGAAGGTATTAACTCTTATAGAGGTACTGAGCAAGGTATGACACCGATAAGCGAATTGCATCGCGCTCCGAAACGTGGCCGCTTTGGTCGTAAAAAAAGAAGCTGGAGATAAAACATGAGTATAATCCCAAGACTTTTAGCAGGCGAGGCTACGGAGGCTGTAGATTTAGCTGCAGTAAGAACTTTTTTAGGAAGTGGTAGAAAAAAAACTGCTAGGCAAGTTCAAAACTTTGCAAATAGCGCTAAAAGAAGTGATGTTGGTGGTGATGCTGGCTTCGAACAGATGAATGCAGCGCAACAAAGGGAGTTTATAAGTAGTTCAAACACACACGCTGCAAGAAAGATTCGAGCTGACGAAGCTGTTACCAGCTATCGAAGAGATATAAAGCCGACAACAATACCAAGACTATTGCTTGGAGATAGGGTTGGAGGCGCAGTAGATACTACAGTAAACGCTGCAAGGGCTGCAAAGCAGGGTGTTTCTGATATAGGTGGGGCGTTAAATGAAGGTGGCGGCATAATATTTGATGCAGTTAAAAGTGATTTAAAATCTGGTGCTGAAAGTGTGGCAGGTTTTGCTACTCATGTTGGTGAAAGAGTAGGTGGAGCCGCTAAAAGCGGACTTGATAGCCTTGGTGATGTTGCTAAAAGTGGCATTGATTCTATCGAAAGTGTTGCTGAGAGGCTGGGAAACCCAAATACGGGTGTTCAAGGGTTGGTTGGCCGACTTGTGACTGAAGGGCCAGACGCTGTAAGAAAAGCAGCAGGAGCGACAATGGATGCAGTAAGCAACAACCCTGTAACAAGAGGCCTTGCAGGAGATACCTCAGGGAGAGCTGCGGCAGAAGCTGGACAAAACTTTGAACAAAGTTACAAGAACGTATTTTCTTCGGAAGCAACGGCAGAAGCATTTGGCGTTGAGTCAAGTGTACTAAAAGATGCTTTCGGTAAAAGTGGTGATGAATTCGCAGGGGTGTTAAAAAAAGGCGGATTGGATGAGGAAGGGGTTAAAGGACTTGAAGCCTTTAGAGGTGAAGTAAAAAGAGTTGGTGATGAAGGTGGGCAACTCAGCGAAGAAGGCATGCAGTCCATGCTTAAGAACCAGAGTGAGATTGGCAACATGTACGGTGGTTTTAGTCGTGCAGGAGCTACAGCTAGCCCCAATGCTCTTCTAAGAGGTATGGCTGGTGAAGGCACTGGGATGGAAAGCGTAATGGGTATTGCTGCAGTAGCAGGTTTAGCTGGTGGTGCTAACGTTGCTATGGGCGGTGACTTCACAGAAGGCGCAGCAGTGGGCGGTCTTGGTGCATTAAGTGTAAAGGGTATAGCTAAGGGTGTTGCTGGCTCTATGGGCGATATAGAAGGTGCTATGATGAAAAACATACTTGGAGATGATATGGCAGAAGAAGGTGCAAGAAGAACAATTGCTGCAAAAGGAACAACAATAAAAGAATTAGCTAATAGTGGAAGAGGGGATTTAAAAGTTTCAGATTTGGGATTGCCAAATAAAAAGAGCGCAGGACAAACTGTTGATGATCTATATACTGGTTCAAACAACGCTGGCGATTTAAAAACAAGAACCGCCATAGAGACAGACCCATTAACAGGGGGTCAAGCTAGACGCCAAAACTTAACTGCGATTCAAAAGATGAGTGACGATGATGAACGTTTAAAAGGGTTTGGCAAAAAGAAGATGAGAGACATGTTGAACCCTAATAAAGAAAAGAATGTTGCAATGAACAATAGAGCTTTAGTTCTTGGTGGTGGTATGTTATCAGGAGTAGCTTTTACTGGCAATGCAGATAGACGTGATTATCGTCGTGGCTTCAATGCACACAGAGGAAACAGAATATGAGTTTAATTATATTGGATTCTGAGTTACAGCCTATAACCGGCCCTTTTGTAACAGAGCACAATGGTTTCACAGGTGGGCAACAAGAATTTGTTTTTTACTTTAAAAATCAATTTCCTGAGTTTTATTACGAAAACATAAGATTAAAAATAGAAATGGCAGATCTTGAGTTGGGTGGTATATTTAGCGCTTCTGGGTGGTCTGTTAAATTAAAATTTGGATCTGAGCAACCAACAGAAAAAGAGTGGGGCGATGTAATAGTAAATAATGAGATTACATTACCCGCCAACATAGGCTCTTCCGAAGTTGCCAATACAGAATCTTTATTCCCTGTATGGGTTAGAGTTTTCTGCCCTGGACATACAGATCCGCAATACAAGACGGACATAAACTTAAGTTTAAAATACTTCAAAAAGTTGGTCGATGGGGTAATTTAATGTCTGATTTTTTTGATGACGTGTTTGATAACAAGATACTTTTCGAAAAAGAAGAGCTGCTAAAAGGTTTTAGTAGTAAGCTGAACGAAGAGCAAAAACTCTCTAAAGAAGACATGTCAGATCCAGCTTTAGAAACAATGATGAAGAGCCTTAGAGAAAATCCTGAAAGAGCTTTTACTGAAAAAGAATCGAGAGTATTAAAAGAAAAGTTAACCCAGCTCAAACAAAAATCACGAATGCTCATAAAGAACATAAAAGATAGAAAAAGCGAAATAGACAGATCTGTCAGGGAGTCAAGTAACAGTTTCACGTTAGACATTTCGAGAAATACAAGGTTAAAAACCTGCGCAACAAATACTTTTGGTGGGATTAAAAACGAAATAACCTATAACGATTACATGACATTAGTGGAATTGAAGCGCGTTATCGAACTTTCAGAAACGTTAGAAATAGTAGAAGGGATAGCAGAAAATGGGAGTATTTAAAAACATGCAAAAAGGCTATGATAACGATTTCGACAGTGGGGAAAATGAGCTTGAAGAGCAATATCAAAAGATGTTTAAAAAAATAGCAAGAGATTTTGCTACAATAGAAGATCTTGACAATCTTGTTTCTCGACTGAATCTTTTGATGACTGTGATTAAAAGATTGAATCCAGAAATCTTAGATGATCTTGAAGGTGACATAATTTCAGAAAGAGAAACTGCGGTTTTAAAAGCTATGGAATACAAAAGTAATTTAGAAAAACCGCGCTCTAAACGATCGAAATACAAGGATGTTTCTGATGGAAGGTAAAATTTTAAACGATGACGACTTATTGCTTTTCGATGCAATAGCATTGATACAAGCGTATGAAGAAGGCATGTTTAAAGAGGTTGGAAAGGGGGACCCTTCAGAAGAAGTTATATTGACGGCTTACCAGCACCCCTTAACTGGGATGCAATCAACTATAGAACTCTCATTACTATCCGCAGAAAGCTCTATGGGAGACATAGTCAACGCGGTAGTTTTAGATGAGCAGAGAAGCGACCCACGAGAAGCAGTAACAACAAAAGTTTCAAGCTTAAATGCGAAAGAAAAAGTGGATCATTTTTATTCGAGATGCTCTTTTACAGACAGCAAAGGGGAGCCTACTGAAGAGTGGTGGGATCCGCAAGACGCTGTTGTAAAGAAGAACTTGGACCTGCTTAATGAGAAAGATGGAAATGTAGGGTATGAGTATAGAAAGAAATTCACGAACGAGTATAATCAAAGTTTCGGAGCTAAAGTAACAGATTACATAGATAAAAACGCGCCAACCGTAGATATAGGTGGGAAAACTTATAAGCTTAGCGTAGAAGAATGCTTAAACTGCATGATTGACATCGACTTCAAGCTGACACTACCTTCACTTGAATTTGTGTTTAACTTAGATAAACTGTTAAAGCAAGTAGCGAGCACCCTCAAGCTCATGAAGAAAGCAATGGACCCTTCACAGTTGTATGGCTCTCTTTGTGCTTTCTTAGGTAACTTTGGAGCTAACTTTAGCTGCCCAGCAAACCTGATAGGCATAAACCTAGTCTTGCCAACACTTTTTGCAAAGTATTCAATGGATTTAGCTAAGGTTAGGTTTGATTGGACGTCGATGTTTGGAAGTATGATCAAGGCCGTATTAAACTATTTAGTACAAGCGGTAGAGTCTGTTCCTAAAATTGTAAATCCTTTCATTGATTGTATTATTAACTCTTTGAGAACCGTCATGAGCGCAATTAAGAGTATCGTCGCTTCTGGGGAAAGAATAACTAAGGAAACAATAAGTGCAGTGAATCAAGTGGGTTATGCTGTTCAAAAGGTGACACCAAACAGCTGGTTTGACCCCGCATCAGTAGACTTAAAACAGGAGTACGATGATCTCATAGAAGAAATGAATGACAAGCTCCAAGAAGAAGAAAGTGATATGAAGGGATACAGTAGCAAGAAAGTTCCAGAGGAGCTGGAAGAATTTGCTGAATGGTTAAAAGAAACAACCATTCAAAACAACACCCCAACATATACCTTGAGTAACACTCAAAAAATGCTTGAGGAGTACTTGAAAGATCCAGACAACTCTGATTTGAAACATTACTTGAACCATAGTTACAAAACTAAAAGCAATGAAATCAAAGGTCAAGGAGATGAGCTTAAACGTTCATATGAAAAAAAAATAGAAGCGGCAGAAAAAAAAGAAAAGCTAGAAAGCGAAAAAGACTTTTTTAATTTTGATTTTGTAGCAGACACAAAAGAAATAACCACACCATTTTTTAGTAAATCAAAAAAACCAAATAAAAAATTAAATTTTGATTTTAACCCAAACAGTAACAGCAAGATACCATTGATAGGCCCTATCGAAGCTAGAGACTCAAGCATAAAGAAAAGCGACTGGAACGCGATAGATTACGCTTTCGCCAAGTATGGAGTTGATGTAAGCAACCAGTACAGGCAGCCAAAAGATTTAATTAACTACAGGCCTAAAGGCTGGGTAGCAAAAATCGAATCTAGCGATCCCTTTCAATGGGTTGAAAAAACAATAATTGCATATCTTATGAAAGCAAAACTCTGGATGAATGAACAGGTGGGGAAAATTATTCAAACATTAAAAGCTTTACAAGTTTTTATTGGAGATACAGTGGCGTCTGAATTTAAGCTTCTTGGAGAAGTTCAAATGATTGCCCACTTAGTGCGTTTTATTAAACTTATAATGAAGATCTTTGAAGAGGGGTTGAGTTGCAAAAATATAAAGCAAAATAAAGAAACGATAGAAAAGATCATAGCAGCGAACAATGAAAATATTTTAATAAAAACAGAGTCGTTGCCAATGACTTACAGAGGAGTAAGTCTAAGTCCTGAAGAATACATTGAAATAAAGCATAAAGTAACAGATACGACGACTATAATTAATTTGAATGAATGTTCAGAATTGAGCTCAGTGTTAAAAGTTAAAAAAGACAATCTAGATGCTATATACGAGGGGATTCTAAATGGGCTACACGCTTGATCCGCAAAAACGCTCAAATGAGTTCGTTTCCAAAGCTTATGACCTTTACTTGAAAAAACTTTACAAAGGTAAAGAAAGTATAAAGAGTGTAAGAGTTATTACCAAAGAAGTCCCTGCAGGAAAAACAATAGAAGAGTTAACTTCTCTTGGTTTTTTACCAAAACCAAGATATAGCGACGTTGAGGTACCTTATAGTACTGATGCTTCAAGCAAGGGACTGGAGCCAACGGAGGAGGCAAAGCCTGTTGGCGCTGCTCAACCGATTCTGGAACCAGCACCTGAGATTGTAGGTTCTGCAATTGGTTCAACAATGATTCCTCCTAGGACAGAGCAACCTAAAGAGCCAGTTCAGCAAGAGAGAGTAAGAGAGACAGCACCAAAGTCTACAAGTACTATAGCTAAACCGTTAATACATTTTTACGACGATATGTTAAATACAGATATCTCAAGAAAAGAAGGCTATGTAAGAGATTTAAGAAAAATAGCTAACGCATCTTTGAAGTTTGCAAAATTAAGAAGAATAAATAATTTCTTAACTGGTTACGAGGATCAAAAACTAGATAGTACTCTTCTTAATATCAAAGTTTTTAAAGAATTAGGGTACACTAGCAAAGCAGAAAAGTTTAAATTAGGGATTTGTTCTTTTAAGCAATTAGTTCAAGTGGGGCTGGGTGCAGATAATACTATTTTACTAGAATATAATTTCAATGACGACTACCTTGAAGAAAAATACAGTGCAATAGTTTCTATTGAGCAAAGGCTGAGTGAATTAACTTTCATCATGAGCAATAAGTTGTTTCAAAAAACAATTGCAGATGGGTTTAAAATTGCTACTAGAAGTGCAACGAGTTACAGTGGTTTCGACCACTTAAAAGGTATTCCTAATAAAATAGAAGTAAAATTTAAGTATATAAAAGACAGAAAAAGTGGCATTATTGCTCATGTTAGCCCTAGTGAAAAAATAATGTTTTTTGATTTGTTTGATTATAAAAGCCCAACTTATGAAGGTAATGAAAAGTATGAAAGGTACAAAAATACCATTAGGCATGAGTGCTATCATTTAAGTCAAGTCGGAGTTATAACTAATTCGGCTGAGTATCAGCAAATTGGAAAAGCTAACTGGTGTTTTAAACTCATGGTTGAAGGTATGACTGTTTTTTCTATTTCTGATCATATTTATGAATTAAATGAGTTCGTTACAGAAGCTGAAAAAGCAGCGGCGCTTGTGGATACGGAAGCTGAAAAAGCAGCGGCGCGAAAAAGTGTATATGAACAGAAAATAAAAAGCGGGTTTTTTAGAGTAGTAGATTCTTTTAATAATTTAAGTTTTTCTTATGGAGGAGCTTTAGCATTCTGGATATGGTTTTGGAAAAAATACAAACAAATTAACCCTACTGCAAATTTCGTAGATGTTGTTGTAAAGCCAGTATATAATAAAATTACCAGCACTGATACCAATGTACTAGATAGCAGTATGACGATACTAGCAAATATGTTAAATTTGCCTTTAGCACTTCCAATGGAAATTGGCAATCAAAAAATCAACTACGACAATGCAAGAATAGCATTAATGACAGCGTGTATATCTGAGATTGAAAGTACAATTGCTGGCTTTATAGCGAACATGAATTCAAAACAAGACTATGCTGCTTTAGGTAGCAGTTTCTTTTCGACTCTAGAATTGCCAATAGAACATAGCGGTCAAAGAGACCCTAAAGATTATTTGCCTAATTATGACGTAATGGTAGAAGACAATATATTTTTTGGGGCTGGGCTGCCTGCAAGATTTAATGGCGGAAACATAAAAAAGAGATATGAAGGTATCATTAAAACAAAGAATGTGAACCAGATCATTTTTATAGCAATGGACTCTTTTGGGAGTTCTTTTATAGAGAAAACTAAAGAGATGTGCTCTTTTAAGGAAAGAAATGACAAAGCCATTATCTATTATGTGGTATTGTTTTCTACCAGTGAAGATGCAGATTTTATTCCCAGATTGCCTTTTTGGGATTTTAATAATCCTGAAGAAGACTTTATATCTATAGAGGAAGAGCATATTATGTATGCAAGAATAAAGTATGAATCAGAAGGATTAACGAGTCTTAGCGAATCTGGGCCTGACACAGATCTAGAAGAAGTTTTAAAGAAAATACCCAACATAGTAGTCGATGAGTTAGATTCCCCTGAATTAGCAAAAGGTAATCTGTTGATAGCTCAATCAATTGCATCTACTTGATTATAAGGAAACAAAATGAAAGCAGTCGATTTTGAAAACATGTTGAACGCTATATCTAACAAAGATCGAAATGTACCGATTCAAGGTGCAAAACTTTCCGGCGTTAAAGTTAAAAAAATTAACGGCAGAGCAATGTCATATGCAGATAGGCATAGGGGACGTTGGTTTAAACCTGAATACGATCTTACAGAAATACAGATAGCGCAAGACACTGACGCTTTTTTATTTAAAGCGATACAGAAAAAAGTGCAAAGGTTTATTTTAGCTGGGTGGGAGTTTGTAGGTAACGATAAAGAAACTGTTAAATATATTAATTATAGAATTAAAGAGATAGAAACGGTCTCAGGCGTACCTTTCAATTTGTTAATGGCGGACTTGGCGCATGACTTAGTCAGATATAGTAATTGTGCTTGGGTAAAGACTAGAAATAAAGATGCATCTTCTGGAAATGTACTTAAGCGAGGAGAAAAAGAAATAGAACCTGTGGCCGGTTATTTCATTTTACCTTTTGAAACATTATGGTTTAAATTAAAGAAAAACGGAGAATTAAAAAAAATCTTACAAAAGCAGCCAGGTAATTCTGAAAGCAAAGAATTTTCGCCAAGCGATATCATACACTTTTATACGAATAAAAAACCTGGGTTCACTATGGGAACGCCAGAAATACTACCAGTTCTAGAAGATGTTGCTCTTTTAAGAAGACTAGAAGAAAACATTGAAGAAATGATAGATTCGAACCTTCATCCATTGTACCACTATACTGTGGGAAGTGATACGATGCCAGAAAGGTACGGTCCTGACGGAACAAAAGAATCAGACCTTGTCCGAAATACAATAGAGTACATGCCTTCGGGTGGTATTTTTGTTTCTGACCATAGGCATAAGATATCAGCTATTGGTTCTGAAGGAAAAGCTCTAAGAATAAAAGAATACTTAGATTATTTTAAAAAAAGAGTTTACGCAGGACTAGGAGTAACTCCAATGGATATGGGTGAAGGAGATTCAGCCAATAGAAGTACTGCAAATGCACTTTCAAAAATAGCAATTCAAGATGTAGAAGCGTTGCAAAGGAATGTTAAGACTTTTGTTGAAACGTATATAATTAACGAATTGCTATGTGAGGGCGGATATCAAGATGCCATAGTCAATCCTGACAGAATGGTTTATATAAAATTTGGCGCTGTAGATAAAGAAGAAAAAATTAAGTTAGAAAATCAAGTAATTCAGCTTTGGTTGAACAATTTACTTTCGGAAACGGAAGCAAGAGTCAAGCTAGGTGAAAGGCCAATTCAAGAAAAAGATAAAGAAGAGTTATATGAAATTCTTTATCCGAAAAAGAAAAGTAATGCTCAATTAAATGTCAGCAACAACATTTCTAAACCAGAAAATCAACACGGTCAGAAAACTAGTCCAAAGATTACTGAAAGTGATAAGAATTTATACGAAAAGATAAAGAATACAGATAATATATCTGATATATTGAAAATACTTGAAAACTACTAATATAAATATATTAAGATATGTTTAATCCCGAGAGGTTAAAAATGAACAAATTTATCAAGTACAACGACTTTATACAAATAAATCCTGATAGAAACATACTGTCTTTGAATAAAGCTGAGAAGATTATTGCTATTGATAATTTACTAGAAAGCGCTGACAAGTATAAAAAAGGACTTATAATAACTTACGATCTTTCTCACTCTGGACGTAGAATAAACAACAGGATTTACTCTACTAAAGGGCAGCAAAAAGGAATTGATTCGTTAGTCCATCCGTATCCCAAACCAATATTAAAAAATCACGACCAATCAGGTGAACCAATAGGTCGGTTTGTTGGTGGGGAGTGGCAGAGCTTAACAGAAGATGCTTCTACGTTTTTAAATTCAAACGAAGCAATGTTGAATATACATAACGCTTTTGTAGACGACGAGCCAGACAAAATATACACCACGTTAAAAAAATTGAACTTAATAGACAACAAGCAATGGCCCGGTCTTGGAAGAATGAGAGTTCAAGCTAATATACTAGATGAAGAATCTATTAAAAAGTTCTTAGACGGTCGTTACATGACGTTTAGCGCAGGGTCCACTACAGACAGGCACGTTTGTAGTATCTGTAGTCAAGATTGGGTTACGGATGGAATGTGCGAGCATCGACATGGCAAAAAATATGACGGAGAGACTTGCGTATTTATAACAGGCGACTTCATAGTCCTAGAAGGCTCAGTAGTAAATACTCCTGCAGACGACCTATCTCAAATCGTCAATATGGAACTATCCGACAATATAGATGATAAAAACTTAGCAGACAACTATTCATTTAAAGAAGATATTTTAATGAGCGATTCTATTTATACATTAAGGAACCATAATGAGCTACAAGCAACCGAACAAATCGATGCCTACGAAGGTGAAGCCGAAAAAGAAGAAGAAGAAAGTAAAAGTCAAAAAGTAGAAAAGCAGTACGATCACAAAATGGCCATTTCAGAAAAGCAAATGAATGATTTGCATAAAAGTGGAGAAACTTTCATCACTCAAAAGGGTGATAAAGACACAATGATCATCAAGGTTACGTATTCTGGAAGCATGCGAAGCGTAGATGAGGAAGCTTTTGTAGAGGAGTATGTGCAACTGGAAGAACTCGTGGAGGAGCTTCTGGATGAAAAAACATTCAAAGTACCTTCTGGCGCAAGAGGGAATGCGCAAAAGGTTCTAAAATGGAAAGAGGAGAAAGGCTCAGAAGTAAAAGGTATGACGCCTGTTGGTTGGGCAAGAGCAAGACAACTTGCTACCAAAAGCGAAATTGGTTTGTCTACAGTAAAAAGAATGTCTGCTTTTAACAGGCATAGAAAAAATGCAGCAGTTGATCCAAAATTCAAGTCTGAACCATGGAAAGACAGAGGCTATGTTGCGTGGTTGGGCTGGGGAGGGACCTCAGGAATCGATTGGGCAATAAAGGTAAGCGCAGCCAACGATAATGAAAGTGAAGTAACTATGATTGGAGATTACGATCTTGATGCTTATAAGTCTTCGCCAAAGGGTAAGGGTGCCAAAACTCCAGCAAAACCTAGTGAAAGAATTAAAGGGTCCAAGAAAAACAAAGAAGGGTCTGCGTCTAAAGCGAGTTCCAAGATTGAAGTAGGCTCAGTTTTAAATTCTTTAAAAGAAAAGCTAAAAGCCCATAACGAAAAATATGGAAAAGAAAAAGGTAAGAAAGTTACACTAGGCATGCTAAAAGCAGTTTATCGAAGAGGGGCTGGTGCTTTCTCATCGACTCACAGACCGAACATGTCGCGATCTGGGTGGGGTGTTGCTAGAGTTAACGCTTTCTTAAAGTTGGTAAGGAGTGGCAGCCCTTCAAACCCAAAGTACAGGCAAGACAACGATTTGCTGCCTGCTGGACATTCAAAAAAATCATCTGAAAAAATGGATAAACCCAAAAAGGACTTTAACATGAGTGAAAAGATATTAAGTGAAGAAGAAGTGGGCTTGGAACTTGACCTTGAAGAAGAAGTTTCAGAACCGAATGAAGAGGAACAAGAAGAGCATGACGAATCTTACTTTGAAGAAGATACTTTAGATCAAGACGATAAAGTTGAAATTGATTGGCAAATTCTTGATCTTGCCTTAAGCGCGTTGACAATGAAAGAGGGTTTGCAGCTGACTGCTGAAGCAAGGAATAGTTTGCCTGATTCTGCTTTTTGTGGACCAGAAAGATCATTTCCAATTCATGACTGTGCTCACGTTATTGCAGCAAGAGATTTAATTGAGAGATCTAAATTTCCAGAAAATGTCAAAGCGAGAGTGCTTCTTAGTGTAGATGAGAAAGCATCGATAATGGACTGCGACGCTTCAGAAGAAACATTGAAACTACTTAAAAAAATTGACAATTTAAAAGAACAGTATTACGATCTAGAAAATAAATTTAAAACTGTAGTCGCTTTTATTGAAAATAATAAATTAAATTCAGTTGGAAGTGACAGTGATTTAAGTGTTACTATTGAAAAAAATGAAGATTTAGTTGAAAATGAAGATGAAAAAGTATTAATACTAGAAAAAGAAACGGAAAAAGTTTTTTCAATGTCTGAAAAGGTACTCTCTAATATGGATAAAGTAACAAGTCCTTCAGCCCATGCAAGCGAAGAGGAATATTCAAGCAGATCTAGCTACGATGCATTAGGTGCGTTTGAGCAGAAGATCGTAATGGACTACAAGACTATTCTATCTGACAATGGGAAAGATGCTGCAGACAACTATCTTTATTCTAAATCTAATTACTTACCTCGTGGTTTCAACCCAAATAACTTTTAATTAAAAGAACACAAAACTTAGGAGATGAATTATGGCTATTAGTCGATTCCAAAGTGCATTTAAAGTTAGAACGGATATGATGGATAACATCACTCCTAACAATACCGTTCAAATGAATGCTTCAGTCCCTGCAGGTGAATGGAAACCTGCTTCTTGGTTACCTGTAATCTGGCAAAATGAAGCCTCTAAAGATTACTTTACTATTTCTTCTGGGAAGGTTGTTTCGTTTGATTCAACTGGTCGAGTCGTTCCAGCAGGCCTGCTCCGCAGACTTGAGGGCGCTAAAGGCGATACTTTCATTGAGTACACGGCTGAAGATGTGAAGGCTAGAGTGATTGACATTGAAACCGGTGATTTCGTTACTGCTGCGAAAGTTGTCAAAAACGAAGACGCAATGGTTGCTGTTATTAGTCACGGTTGGGTTATAACTGACGAGGTCCCCACTGACGACGATGCGTCTTGCCAAGCTGTTGGCGCACTTTTCATTAGCGCACCTGTTGGTGTGGCTGCTTATGACGTTTATGCTTGGGCTGGTGATGACCCAGCGAACCTTCATTTCACTAACTACCAGAAGCAACACCTCATTCAGTTCTTTACTGATATCCAAATGCGCGTTGGTCATGTTTGTGATGCAACGGCTGAAGATGTGTTTGGAGCTAATACTTTGAAGTCAGGCGCGCAACTTGGTGCACTTCATCGCTATTCGCATCTGGATATGTCAGCAAGTATGGCTTACGAGTGGACCAGCAAGCTTGCTTCACATACTTCTAGAACTCCAGTTGTTGCTGAGACCGCTCAGGGTGCCTGGTCTGGCCGTGAACGTAGCGACATTGGCCTTTTAGTGAAGGCTGGCGACTGGTATCTTGATGGCGACGCAGGTCGAGTAATTTTCTTCCAAGCTGCTGGCGCTGCACAGGCTCCTATTGATGCTAACGGTGATGCCCTTACTGCCCTTACTGCATTTGATTATGCAGGTGCTGCTTCTGCTCAAGAGCAGATGAT
>Ga0098045_1000083_pt1 | contig 40419 bp, 54 predicted proteins | sample 11_taG_FD_77071 | JGI IMG/M metagenome (GOLD analysis project Ga0098045, IMG submission 77071) | Marine viral communities from the Subarctic Pacific Ocean - 11_ETSP_OMZ_AT15265 metaG | ecosystem: Environmental > Aquatic > Marine > Oceanic | place: Pacific Ocean | collected 2015-01-16 | reverse complement strand
TGGTGGTCGTTGGGAACTAAACTTGTACGACGAAATAGCTGATGCAATGCTCAAGGCATCAAAAGAACTAGGAGTCACTATCCGTTGGGGTGCTGCATGGCACAAGGCTCTTAATGATTGGGACGGTACGGCAGAAGACTTGATGAATGAGTACATAGACATTCGTCGTTCTGCAGGGCGTAGACCTTTCATTGATGCCCCACACTTCGAGGTTCTATAATCATGTACGAGATGTTAGACCTATTCATGCAATGGTTAGTAGCTCCTATTATTGTAGTGGTCTGGGTTCTGTTTAATAAAGTAAACAAGAACGAAAGAGACATTGCAGTAATACAAGCACAACATGAGTCCTCTAAGACATCTTATGATCGTGAGATGAAAGAGATGAAAGAAACAATCAAAGCAATCTTCAACAAGTTAGACACAATAGAGCAAGCATTGCGAGATAGATAATGGACCCAGTGACTATCATAGGTGGTGCGACTGTAGCCTTCAACGCAATTAAGAAGGGGCTGCAGGTTGGTAAAGACTTGCAAGATATGCATGGTCAGTTATCTCAATGGGCAGGTGCTATGTCCGATCTAGGGCAAGCAGAGAAAAAGGCCAACAACCCACCGTGGTGGAAGACTATAAGCGGGGATGTAGAACAGGAAGCCCTCGCTGTTTGGAATGCGAAGCGTAAGGCAGAGGCTATGCGTGAAGAGCTACGTCAACATATTAGTTTCATATATGGTCCTTCAGCATGGGATGAATTAGTGCGTACAGAGGCTAAGATTCGTAAACAAAAGAGAGATCAAGAGTACCGTAAGGCAGAGATGATTGAGTCCATAATCACTTGGTCTATTACAGGAGTCTTGTTGTTAATATTCTTCGGTGGTCTTGGACTACTGATGTACGCTATGAAAGGTTAGTTATGGTGGTAGACTTCGATATTGATGGTGATGGTGTTATCACTGAAGCTGAAGTAGCAATGAAGGAACGTATGCTTGAGATAGAGCTACGTGAAGAGAAAGCAGAGTCACAAAAGAAGATGGCATGGATAGCAATGGCTATGATGATTATCTTTACTGTGTTCTTATTTACACCTATCATGTCAGACTCTCGTGTATCTGCACTAGCTGATCTACTAGGTCTGTTCTACATTGCACAGACAGGTATCGTTGCAGCGTATATGGGTGCTACTGCGTACATGGCAGGTAAACCTATGGGTAACAAGGTGGCAATGAGTAAATGAGGTGGTTAGTCTTAGCTCTGTTCCTGTCTGGTTGCTCTCAGATTCCGTCCTTTCTCTTGGGAGGTGGGGGTGGACCGAATGTCGCAGCAAATGTACAGGCAGGGCAGACCAACTCTCAGACAGTTGGAACTACAAGCAACTCTGATCAAGAGGTGGTAGTCGAAACACTGACAGGTGACCTGAAACAAAGCAACGACACAAACAAAGTAAACACAGATAGCGTAGAGAATATAAATATAAATGAGATACCGCCGTGGGTCTTGATCCTTCTAGTGCTAGGTTGGTTAGCCCCTAGTCCACAAGAAATGGGACGTGGTTTACTTACTCTAATAGCAACACTAAGGAGAAAGAGTGATGGCAGCAAGGCTTAACAAAGCTAAGATGAAATGTAATAGTCCTAAGACTACACCTAATCATCCAAGTAAATCTCATGTAGTAAAGGCGTGTGTAAATGGTAAAGAAAAGATTATACGATTCGGTCAGAAAGGTGTCAAAGGCAGTCCTAAAGGTAGCGCAAGAAATAAAGCGTTTCGTGCTAGACATGCTAAGAACATTAAAAAGGGAAAAATGAGTGCAGCATACTGGGCTGCGAAAGTGAAGTGGTGATATGTGGATAGGAATCTTATTAGTTTGTTTAGATCCTATGGCACTATCCTGCAAGATCATAGCAAAACCAGAACCATTCTATAGTGAGAAAGCTTGCTTAGAGGAAGCAGAAAAAGTAGCAACTACAATACGTCAAGGCGGTGCGTATGCTACACCACACTGCCACAAAGTCGAAGGAGATAGTGCGTAATGCCATACAAGAACGGAAAGAAAATGCCTTACGGAAAAAAGGCAACACCTAAGAAACCTGTTAAGACAATGAAAAAGAAGAAGATGGAGAAAAAGTAATGCCTACTCCAACCAACCCTAAACTATGGTCACGAGCTAAATCAGAAGCAAAGAAGAAGTTTAAGGTCTACCCTTCAGCTTATGCTAATGCTTGGGCTGCTAAGTGGTATAAATCTAAGGGTGGCGGTTGGAAAGGTAAGGACAACAGAGTTAAGAAAGCATAGTCATGGCTAAAGGTGGACTAGGTAAATGGTTCGGGGAGCAATGGATCGACGTTAAAACAGGTAAGCCTTGTGGTAGATCAGGTAAGAAAGATAAACGAGGTTACCCTGCATGTCGTCCTAAATCTGTTGCCGCACGAATATCTAAGAGTGAAGCAAGGAAAAAGACAGGACCGAAACGAGTAAGTTGGTCAGTCACTGCTTCAGGTAAAAAGAGAAAAAAGAAAACATAAAAGAAAACCCCCAAGGAGAAATCCCTGGGGGTTTTTTCTTATTGGTGTATGTCGCACCATCGTTCTCGTAGTCGTTGCAGATACCAGATAGCTTTATCAATATCCTCTAGACCATTCTTGTACTCACAACGCCACAGGTACTTGAGTACGTTAGCTGCGTGTGGTGCTATACTGCCTGACATGTTCTCTGTCATAGCTTCTATTGCATCAATGCACTCAATACCACTATGATTGTAGTGTATCGGGTTGTTTACTACATCATTCTTTTTCTTCTTAATCTTCTTGTACTCCTCGTCTGTAAAATCAGGATACTCGTAGACATAACACTCACCACAGTATCCATCGTCGTCTAGTAGGCTGCCGCAGTCATTACAATTAGCCATATAGTTTCCACTTCAAGTACTTGATACGTGCTAAGTGATACAACGTAAGGATGGGCCATATGATACAGAAAAGATATACGTTAATCTCTTCATATGTTATGCCTAGTTGAGATGCTACCCAAGCTAATATAATAACACACCAATTAAAAGTCAAGTCTATCCAGTAAATACCACTAGCTGCCATTTTCTTGTCTCCATTTCAACTCATGGACTAGCATGTTCTGTTCGTATGTAGACATGATCATCCAATCTCGTATCTCTTCGGGGGTGCGCTTACACCCTACACAGTACCCATCCTCTAAACGACAGGTCTTGATGCAGGGTGTAGGCACATCACCTAACTGTTTACGGTTCCTACTCACACTGACGTAGGCCAGTAGCAGGATCGAAGTAACAAGCACCACCCTCGTCTACGTAGTCTTGTGTTTCCTGTACTACAGGCTCCTCTACTACATCCTCTGAGCTAGATGCATTCAAGATACCGTATCGTTTACCTGATGCACGGAATGTAGTACAACCAGATGAACCACCATCGTAGGCATCCATGTACACCTGCTTGAACTCTTCCCATGTCACATCATCACCTACGTTACAGGTCTTAGAACATGCAGAGTCTACGAATCGTGATGCTACATTCAACACCTTGACGTGATCGAACACTGATAGTTCGTCTGCAGTCTTACCCTTCACACCAAAGATACGGTAACCGTAGTCCTCTACTCGCTCAACCTTGGGTCCATCGAAGGTTTGGATAGTTCTGTCGTAGTAATGTGAGAAGACAGGCTCGATTCCAGAGGATACGTTATCGGCTGACAGACTGATAGTTCCTGTTGGAGCAACAGAAAGCAGATGACTGTTACGAATACCGTGATCGCTAATGAGGTTACGAATATCACTAGGTAAAGACTTAGCAAAGTCACTCTCAAGATAAGCTTGAGTAAAGAGAGGAAACGGTCCCTTCTCAATAGCCAACTCAACAGAAGTGCGATAAGCGACATCCCTAATTACTCCCATGATTTCTTCAAGGGTCTGTAGGAATCGTTCAGTACCATACTCAAACCCTAGTGCTTCGATAGCATTCGCTACACCAGTAACACCAAGGCCCATTCGACGTTTACTAATTGCCTCTCCCTTTTGTTCCATAAGTGGATACGTTGCACGATCAACCACATTATCCATAGCACGAACAACATGTGGGATGTCGTTGCGTAGTTGGTTCATGTTGAAGACATACTTACCTTCATGGTCTACGACATACTTGGTTAAGTTAAACGAGCCTAGTAGACATGCACCGTTAGGCGGTAGTGGTTGCTCACCACAGGGGTTAGTAGCTGCAATCTTCTCTGCGTACCACAGGTTATTCTTCTTGTTGATACGATCAATGAATAGGATACCTGGCTCAGCCCAATCCCATGTACTACGTAGAATCTGATCCCATAGAGCACGAGCACTAACAGTCTTGTAGACACGTCCATCAAACTTTAGATCGAAGTCTAGATCATCCTTAACTGCAGTCATAAACTCATCAGTCACACCTACAGAGATGTTGAACTGAGTTAGTGTATCACTGTTGTTCTTTGCTGTAATGAAGTCTTCAATGTCAGGGTGGTCAACACGCAACACACCCATCTGTGCTCCACGTCTGTGACCTGCAGATGCAATCGTCTTACACACCGCATCAAAGATACTCATAAACGACAGAGGACCAGAGGACTTAGAGTCTAGTGACTTGATCAACGTACCACGTGGACGCAGTGTTGAGAAGTCATAACCAATGCCACCACCTAGACGCATAGTCTCTGCAGCACGACGAGCAGCTTCCATAATACCGTCCATACTGTCTTCGATAGTCATAGACACAAAGCAGTTGTATGGTGTTACACGACGAGGCGCACCCATAGCAGACTGTACACGTCCTGCAGGTAGGAAGCGTTGGTTGTAAAGGATGTTACGGAAGTTATTGAAGTGTCCTTCATCATCCTTCAATGCTTCAGCTACACGTGTCATAGCTTCCTTGAAAGTCTCACCCTTGCTACGATACTTCATAGCATGAATCTCTTCACTGATGGATAGTGTTGGTCCGTATTGTTCAGTCATCTTTACCTCGTCCTCGCATTGTCTTGTCTTCACCTAACCATACCAGACGATCAATGTCTGCACGGCTAATGCCTATATCATTTAGTTCTTTATCAGTCAGCGCATTAAGCTGTTTAATTGTATTACGATGTTCTCGCCATGTTGCTAGGTAGTTTACCCAACGCCAGAACCAAGACATACCTGTTTTCTTTTTACTCATTATCGTTTGTCCCCACTCCCTTGTATGACACCACGTTTCTTACGATCATGTAATTTTTCTAGGTTAGCTGTAGCTAGGTCTGACATGTCTACGTTCAAGTCACGACACAATGCTGCAATGTACCAGAGGCAATCACCTACCTCATCTGCAATAGCCTGACGATTGAATGTACCGTCACGCATAATCTTCTTTACTTTGTTTGCTACCTCACCTGCTTCTGCTGCAAGACCAAGGGCAGGGTAGATCACTGCATGTTCTTGTTTGTATACTGCAGTCTTAGCAGCTTGCTTCTGGTAGTAGTTCATAGTGATGTCTATATCTTCGTTGTAGTACTCGAATGCTTCTATGTCACTCTCGTTAATCATATTCATCGTCCTCTTCTAACACATCAATAGGCATATCGTTGTAGAAATAATCTGACAAGTCTATGTCACCACGTTCAACTAACAACTCAAGGACTACATTCTCAGTGATGTCATTCATCTCTAAGATTTTAGTGAGTCCATAACTATCAACTAACAATTCAAGTTGTCCTCTGTAATCAAACATCATCCACTCCCATATTGCCGTTTGATTGTTTCAAGTGATACAAACTCAGGCTCGTAGACACCGTTCTCTAACTCACGTTTAACTACAACACCTTTCCACCACTCATTATTAGACTGTCCTGCCCACGTTTCCTCGCTTCCCTTGAAGCATCCCGCAACAAGCCCGATAATCGAAGAAGGATGTGCAGTATCTTTAAAATAAATACTACGTTTATGACTGTGACCACAAGTAGAACTATGGTTCCTGTTTTGTAGTAGGGTGTAAGCATGATGAACACCAGAGACAGGTGTCCCATAATTGCCAGAACCAAAGAAGTGAGCGTAAGATACGCCATCGTAATCAGCGACACTGGGGGCCGAATTGTGGTACTCATGGTACTCGTCGAACCAGTGCTTCGTTTGAAGATGCCCGAAGGAAATCCCGTACTTCTCTCCCTGTAGTCTTGGGTCGTGGGCGACAGCCTTTTTGATTCTATTTTCATGGTTACCCTCAAGTCCTATCCAGAAGGGACGTTTACGTTTATGATGTCTGAACTTCCACCGTAGTCTTTCTTGTGCGTCATTGTAACACTCAATGTCTTTACCGTAGTTCTGTGATACAATAGCCTGTGGGTATCGTGTATCGAAACTGTTGAGTGATTTAAGATCAGCACCGTCACCTAAGTCTACAACGTAGTCTGGTTTCAGATCATATATGAATGCACCTAACCAACTGAACCTGTCGTTAGGTGTACCTGGATCAGCGTGAGCACACGTGAATACCAGTACAGTCTTCTTCTTTTTAAGCATCGTATATACTATTGTTACGGATAACAACACCTTCTATAGATTGAGATACTTTCTTAGCTTCTTTATATGCCTCGTCGAAAGTCTCGTATAACATTTCTGTTTCTTCTACTTCACCATTGTACTCTGATAAGTAGACAACACAGTAAGGATTGTTACCGTCTTCATCCACGTACTCAGGGTGCTCAAATGGTTCTTGCAACACCTTGTGTAGTATGAGTTTCATTTCTTAGGTTCCTTTAGCCAAGCATTAGGGATAACCCTGTCTGCGTATTTGAATCCGTACTTGTCGCACCACATACCGTAAGTAGTCTTGCTACCCTTATATAGTTTAGTCCTACTATTTGTAAAGACAAACCGTATATCTAAGTCAGGGTACTGATCACGTACAGCTAGGTGTTTAGCTCTATCTGGGGAAATGAACCGCCCTTTGGTTTCGATTATGATACCGTTCTCTAAAACAAAGTCAGGTGTGTAAGTCTTAGTCTTAGGATCAACCCACTTAATCTTGAATTGTTCATAAGTAAACTTAACACCTCTCTCTTTTAAGAACTTAGCAGTATCTTGCTCAAGACCTGAACGATAACCTGCCCTCAGTGCTCTCTGTCTTACTTTAATCTTCATCCATAGACACCTCTGGAACTTTAGGTTCTGAGCGTACATCGACTAGGTAGACAGGGCCAGTGCTGTAAATAAACTTACGTGCTTCAGGCCAACACTGCTTCTTAAACTCACAGTAGCTACACATCATAGGCAGCTTGCTATTGGGACTCGACTTGGACTGTGGAACTTTCTTCTGTCGTTGATCAGGCATGTCACCTGCGACAAGTTCTTTAGCCTCTAGCATCTCTTGCTCTTTGGTTCTGAGTTCCTCTGTGAAGTCATAAACATCTAGGCACATGTGTCCGTTCTGTTTATCTATCGCTAAGAATGCGCCGTGTGTTTTATCTGTTACCTTATCATCATCCTGCCCTGCATACACATAACTAGATAACTGACTGATGTAACCGAATGGATCGTCTTGTCGTAGGTTTCCTTCCTTGAACTTCTTGAATGCATAGGGACTACAAGACTTGACATCAATAGTCATACCGTCAATCACTGCATCACGATGACCTTTGATACCGTGTACATTCAGACGATCTTGTTGTCCCTCTACATCATGTCCTGCAGCCATTGCAATGGTCAGTGCTAGTTCTTCAATCATGTCACCATAAAAGAACTTGAACAGTGCGTTAGCTTCTAGGGGTGAACCCTCTGCAGGTGTGTTGACTTTGTACCATAGCTTTCTCTTGCATGGCGTACCGATAGAAGACAGAGATAGATAACCTCGTGGCTCCTGTGGTTTGCTGAATCGTTTGTTAGCCATCAGAGCGATGTTGTGGCCTAGAATAGAACCCTCTAATCCAGACCACCCACCGTTACCTTTGATAACCTCTTGCATATCAGCAATCAGAGTATCAATGGTTTTCATTAGAAGCCTACTGCCTCGTTCTCTTGGATGTACTCAACAAGCTCAAGTACCTTGACACCAACCAAGGATGTACGGCTGTACTGTTTACCGTCTGAACCTGTGAAGGTAGTGACTAGGTTAGTACACTCAGCTACAGTACCGTTACCGATAACACCCATGTCTGAAGTCCAAGGGTTACCGTCCTTGTCTGTTACCTTCGGTGCTCCACCTGCTTGTGGAATCTCAGTACCGTCCTTCTTTGTAACCTTGTGTGGACGCACAAACTTTACTACAATCTCACCATCAATCATACGATTCTGGTTAGGTTGCTTCTGAGAACCTGCGTCCTTCAGTGCTTTCATACCGTCCTTGGTGAGTACCTGGTTGACAGTGTAAGCACCGTCCGACTTTTCATACGCACCACCATACCCTGTAAGGTCACGGTTTTCCTCAGTTAGGCGAGGCCATTCGATTGCACCAGTAGTTGTTACTTCTTTGTAGATTGTTTTAGGCATTGGTTTTCCTTCTATTTTGTAGGGCCATACTTATATATTAATACATATAGTAGCGTCTGTCAAGGGGTCAATGTGTATCTTTCCACGATTTTCCTATCGAAGATTCACCCTCTAACGGACACATAATTCCGAGATGCAAACCTGCCCATTGGATCGCATCACATTGTATCTGAGCTAGTCTCTCTGCGTCTTGATAACTCCCTCTTACTTCTGTTTGCCATTCGTCATGTACCCATGTACATATCTTAAAGTCAAGACCTTCTTGCTTTGCTTGTTCACGCCACCGTCTTGTAGCGTACTTCATTACAAGTGTCTCGCCATTCTGTAGCATACCTGCTAGTGTCTTGTGTTCGTTAGGTACTACAACCTTGCGTCCATCGTACCCTCTGAAGTAACCACGAGATGCTATCTCAGGTATGACATTCTTCTTTAGTTTAGCTAGACCTTCGATACTGTTAGTAAAGTTAGACACTGCTTTGTTTGCCTGACCCATACCTGTCTTCAGTATCTGTGCGATCTTTGCTGTACCTGCACCAAGTAGGAATGCATAGATGAATGTCTTAGCCATGTCTCTTGTGATATGATTCAGACCCAGAGCCTTACGATTAAGGTTGTGTATATCTGTGTCGTCTTCTTTCTTACCTTCGATAATAGCCTTAACATACTGCTTACTCTCCATGATGTCAGCAAGTATCCGAAGTTGGATTCCTGCAGCATCCGTGCCAACAAGATAGCAGCCATCAGGTGTTGTCCATAAGTCTCTAAACTGTCCATCGTAATCTGCCTTTACTTTATCTACCGCAGTCTTAGCATCACCATGATACACACTTGGTATGTTACCCATGTTAGGGTGACGGTGTGCCATGCGTCCTGTCCATGATCCTATGTGCATGAACTGACCGTGGATGCGTGTATCCCTGCTACTCTCCACTGCCTGTAGCCACTCTGTGAGTGTGCTTCTGCGTCCCTCTAGGGTCAACCACTCAGCCAGTGCTTTTGCCCCCTCTGGTGCGCTCTGAGGAAGCGTGTTGAGGTTCTCCTCTGATACTGTCCAACCGTACTTTTTATAGTAGTCAAGCTTCTCTGTCTGTTCCTTGCGGATAGCTTCACGGTGACCGACTGTTTTATCTACAGGATTCCAACCTGCATCCCACAATCTCTCGACTCGTTGCTTAGTAGAACCTGGGTTGAACTCTACGTAGTCGTAGCACTCTAGCATATCATCAACAATCTTTGTCTCAGGGTGTGAGTTTAGTGCAGTCTCTACATTCTTGAACAGGTTACCGTCTTCCTTGACACGGTACTTGATAGTCTTGATTAGCTCTAGCTTGGGTGGGAATGCCTGATGAATACGTTCCTCTAGTTCTTGTAGTCGTTTAGTAATCTCTAGATGCAAACGATTCGCAGTTGCGATGTCGAACTCAAACCCACCCTCGTGCATCTCTTGGCAGATGATTGCTACATCATGTTCAAGGCGCATAGACTGTGACCAATCCTTGTCCTTGATCTGCTTAGAGAAGTGATCGAATAGTTTCTCTGTTACCTCAACGTCACGGTGACAGTAGTCTAACATCTCTTGTGTCAGGCCACCCTCGAAGTCCTTGAAGTCATCCTTCGGGAAGCCTAGTTTCTCACCCCATGTACCTAGACTGTGTGATCCGATACCGAAGTCAAGTAGCATAGACACAACCAAGGTATCAACAATCTTCTGCATGTCGATGACTTGTCCTACAATCCTGTTGATCACAGGCGCATCGAAGTTGATAAAGTTGTGACCAACCCAACGTGTGACACCCTTGGCGTACTGCTTGAACCGATCACGTTCCTCTTCGTTCTCATGTAGGTTGACGAACTGGTGTGTCTTACCTGACTCTTTCTCCTTTACACAGATACACCACAACTTGTCAGGGGTCAGGCTCTCTGTCTCTATGTCTGCGAATACTATCATTCAATTCTCCTATCCAGTGCGTCACGTCATCATATGGATTAGCTCCATCGTCCTCTATCTTCTGAGAGCTTGAAGCTTGCCTCGTCGAATCTGAGCTTACCTGCGAATCCTGTTTTACCTGCAGGTCTGTTCTTGACGAGTAGTAGTTTCGTTGTGTTCCTTTCATCACGATCCTCTGCCATCTTATCACGTTCTAGTTTCACTACAACAGATGCACGTTTCGCAATGGTTCTGCAATCTCGTACCTGTCCATCATCATTCTCATGGGCGATGGTTACGATTCCCACATTTAGTTCAGAGGCAATGCGAGATAGCTGTACTGACAAGGCAGACAACCATTTCTCTACTGACTCTTCACCCTTACGAGAGTAGGCTAAGTCTTGTATCGGTTCAAAGAATACATAGTCTACTCCACAAGCCTCACGGAAATACCTGATCTTTTCTAGTATGTCCATAGGGTCTTCGTCTACTGCGATCTGGAACTGGAACAGGCGTTCATCTTGTGATAGTTCGATGATTGCTTGCTTGACTTCCTCTTCCATATCGTGTTCTTCTATCAAATCTTTGCGTGTCAGGTTCATGTTCAAGTGATACGACACTAGACCTAACACACTTCGCTTCTCTGTTTCTTCGAGGTGACAGATAGCAATGCTTGTATCCTTGTGCTCAGTCAAGACGTGGTACTCTAGGTAACGCATGAACTCTGTCTTGCCGATACCTTCAGGTGCTTGGAACACAGTGAAGTGTCCTTGCATTAGACCAAGTGCAACATCATCGAAGGATTCAATACCTGTCGATACATACACTGCATCATCTTGCTTCTCGAACAACTCCAGGAATTGTTCAGGTGTGCTACGAATGTTGTCAGGTGTGTACCGTTTAGCATTGTAGAATGCAGCAGCGTAGCTTGGTTTAGCACCTGCCTCTAGGAACTCGTTAGCATCCTTGAACTTATCGTGTATGATCTGGAATGTTTTCTTCGGGAACAGTGCGCCGATCTTGGTAGCCAATGCACGTCCTGCCTCGTCGTTATCTACTGACAACACAATCCTATCGAAGCTATCTATCCACTCCTTTGCTTTACCTTGCCATAGTTTCTGGTTAGGTGTAGCACTAGGCACGGACACACAAGGGTACTTCTTATCAAGCATCTGGAATGCAGACATTGCATCTAGCTCACCCTCGCAGATCACGATAGACCTAGCTGAACCTGCATTGAACTTATCCATACCGAATAGTTCATCAGTCTTGAATCCCTTGTCTGTCTTGAATCCTTTCTCCTTGGTGTTGCGTACCTTACGGAATCCTGATGGGTACTTGTACACCTGATTGAATCCGAATGTCTGTACGTCATAGAACTCCATGACATCCTTACGCACACCACGGTAAGCCTCGTAGTCACCAAGCCCTTCGATCTCTGTGGTCTTGATTGTCTGTACTGATACTTGTTTTAGTTCTTGCAATGGATAAGTCTCCTTCGCCCAGGGTTTCAGGCTCATACCTTTACTTGGATAGTTACGATCACAACTGTGACAGTACCCTACCATCTTTTCTCTGTTGTACGCAAAGGCATCTGAACTCTCGCAGTCTGCATGTGGACAGGGTTGATGTGTTAATTCTCTAGCTTGCATGTCTTAGTGCGCTCCATGATACAGGGAACAGACGTTCCATCTCTTCGTCAATAGCATCAGCTACAATGCGTGACTCTCGTTGTGTGTCTTCAGTGCAGCGTAGGTTACACATGTCAACGAATGCGTCAAGACTACCTGACCAGTACCACTCTGTCATGGCTGATTGAGGGAGTACCATACGTGCTTGCTCTGGTGCTACACCCTCGTTGAGTAGTTGATCGTATGCTTGCCATGCTTTCTCGTTGTAGTAATCAATGCTGAAGTTACTCTTTACCTCACCTTCACTGCCCTGCTTCTTATCTTCACTACGCCCACGCCATACGTCAGGTACATAGAACTCTGGTTCACTGTCAACGTAGCGACGACTGATCTCGTTCCAACGTAGGAACTTATGCTTGACTAGCTGACGTGCTACAAACACAGGTGCCTTGACATGGAAGGATGCGAAGCAATGTCCGAAGGGACTGATGTGCTTATGCTTTGCAAGGTACTTGATAAGCTTGTCATCCTTGAACTGTAGTACCTTCGGCTCACCGTTGTGAACACGTGGCATGTAGTCTGACCTCTTACCGAAGCTAACACGTGCAGCGTTGACCACTGTTAAGTCATCACCCATGTGATTGATATAGGTTACTTCAATCATTAAAACATTACCTCACCGTTCTCGTCGTACGGACTACGATAGTACCCCTTCATCATACATTCCTGGCGAGGATCAAAGTCATCATCGTCATCCTCAAAGTCTAAGGCTACTGGTGTCATCACACCAATCTCTCTCATAAAAATTTCTAGTTCAGTTGCTATTGCTGTGTTCATGTTCATACTCCTCATACTTATATATTAGTACATTCTGATTGACCTGTAAAGACTATTCTTCATATTTATCTTTGATACCAAGAAGTCTTTTCAATTCATCCTGTTCGTTGATCTTGAAGATTCTTTCGAGATCATCTCTACCGAATGTACTGTAAGCAGTCTTGTTAATATCGTCCTTACATTCGACGCAATAGAACCGTTGCATCTTCTTATCTACAAACGTAGCGTCTGCTCTGTTACAACAAAAACATCTCATGTCCTGCCCCTTTCTTTAAGTAAGATGTATAAAGTATTACTATACTTATAACACAGATTCTTTAAGTACTATCCTTTAAGTAAGATAGAGTATCACAAATCATTCTCCTTGTCAAGTGCTTCTTGCATGTGTGCATGATACCCCATCTCGAAACCTGTCCAGAAGTTAGAGTTGATAACCTTGTTGTCGATCTGATCAGAGTCCTTGCGCCCCACCAGGAATCCTAGTGCAAACGCTAGACCAACCAGTGCTACCAACCATCCATCAAGCGTCAACGTACTGCTCCTTCAGGTTGTACATGAAAGCATTGACGACACCGTGGAACATCTTATCCTTGATCTTCAACTGTACTATCTCTAGCTTCTCACGTGCTTCTCTTACATTAAGTTTCTCTGTTATCACCCTGAAACTATTATCTTCTAGTTCAGCGATGATTACGTATGCGTCTGGTTTGTTGTCCATTCTATGTTCCTAGTGCTAGTGCTATCATTACAACCATAGATAAAGTCAGTGCTCTGCCTACGATCATTACGTATTGTGGGGGTAGAGGTATCGCTATGTACAGTGACAGTGCTACCAACCATGCAAGTAAACCCATTAGTCCTCTGTCTGTGTTACGTTAGGGAATGCGTTGTAGAAAGAACTACGAACATCCTTTAGATTTACATAGGTGTTATACAACAACCAATCTTCACTGGTCTGTCTATCCCATGCATCATATGCTTTCCACATATCACGTATGGCATCTTGTTGTTTCTGTGTGAGGCAAGTAAACGCTGCGTCAAGTTGTTTATTCTTTTCGTCTTGTTCAGCTTGCCATTCTTTACGGCGTTTCTTTTCTTCTTTGTCTTCAATATATGGCATTATTCCCAATCCTTTTCTACTGTGCAGTTATTCCAACCATCATCGTATGCGTCGATCTCCTCTTGTGTCATGCGTTCCATCTCTACAACACGTGATCCTAAACTGTCAAGCCATAGGTTAGGTCTAGCTTTGCGTCCGTAGTATCTATCAGCGTGACCTCTGTCGTATGCAGATTCTAGTCTGTCCATTGCCATTGCGTTTACTTTACCCATATTGATTCTCCAGTAGTCTTTCCATAAACTTTAACATCTGTTCTTCATACTCAAAGGTAACTTGCCATTCGTTATCCTGTGTTCTATTCCAGAGGTGATAGTGTCCGTCTGGATAACTTATTACAAAGTTGTACTTCACATTACTTCCTTCCGATGTAAGATTCAATTAACCATGCTAGGATGTAGCAACAGATTAATATTGTCAAGAGAAAAATTCCTATTGTCATTATTTATTCCTCTCTCATTAGTTCTAGAACCTCTAACGCAGTCATCAGTTCACCCATGTTTCCGTTCATAGCTTCTTGGATTGCGAAGTGTACAAACTCTAATCCGTTCTTGATTATCTCTTTCTTTTGTTCTTCTGTCATAATTCTAAATCCTTGTTAAGTAGGTAACTGCCAATGGTCTGTTCGATCATGTCGTGCAGCGTGTTAAACCTGTCTTGTGCTTCGTCTGTGTATTGGCAGCAGTCATGTACCTTGTCATGTGTGTACAATGTTTCTGGTGCTGTTACGTTAGCGTAGTACATGTTTTCTAGAACAGTATCGGCTATCTCTGCACATAGTTCTGTTAGTGTTGCGTTAATGTTCATTGTCAACCCCTTAGATATTGTGTTCACGTTTCCATGTAGTCCATGTGATTGCTTGCAGTTCATGCGGCAACACACCTACACGCTTTGCAGCTTTAACATATGCAGCTTGCATGTCAAGATATAATTTCTTACCCATGTTTGTCTTGTCTGTGGTCAGACCTTCACGGTAACCACGTGCAATGTTGAGGGCATGTCCGTCAATCGTAACCTCATTGAGTCCACGAATGTTAGAATAGAATGATCTGATCTTCTGTCCGTTGAGTCGAGTCAGTATGTCATCATCATCGACTAAACTATCTGACAGGATAGACCACGCCTTAGCCTTCATTGTATTGTAGCATGACACCTTGAAGTCAGTCAGATCACCGCCTTGTATCCATGCGACACACATTGTCTCTGTGTCCTTGACGTTACGTTCCCAACGGTTGTTAGGCGATAGCGCAGCCATGACACCAATCACTGTGTTTACAGGCAGACTGGTTTTGTTGGCAATCGCATAGGCCATACGCTTTGCACGATCATACCATTCAAGGCCACTTGAAATGTCATCCGTAGTTGCTCGGCGGTATACTTTCAGTATGTTTCTTACATGTTGTGTCATAACTACACCCTTTCTATTAATCAAAGAAGTTACCTTCAACCCATTGATATGTGTCAAACTGTGGTGTCGGAAACCATGCACCATCCTTGCAATCTGGATCAGACCATAACAGTTCCTTGTTAGCTTTAACCATTGCATCATTCTTGTCTAGTGTCAATGGATATTTTACTTGTTTGTCTTTGTAAATAAATGTGTGCATTGCTACACCCTTTCTATTGATTGACCGTCTTGGAATGGTGCCATTGTGGCGGCACCCAACCGAGAATGTCAAGTATTATTCTATGTAGTTTAGAGAATCAAAAGCAATCTCTTTAAACTTTCCTATCCAAGTGTAACCATCCTTGATGTATTCTTCAAAGTTGTTTGTTTCAAGTGCTGTTTGTTCTGCATTTTGATACGCTTCCATCCATGCTGTATCATGTAAACCGTATTCTTCTGCTTTTGCTTTCAATCCGTTTTGTATATCACCTAGTTCATAGTGGTTTTGATCGTCTATCGTTTCCATTTTGTCGTTTCCTTGTGTTGGCGTTTCGTTGATTAAGTTATGACACGAATGATTCGTAAATGTAAACAACAAATTTCAAGAACATAGGCATTTTTATACTAAGTAACTGAAAACAAAAGAAAAGAAATGTGTTTCAAGGTGTGTAAAAAAGTAATTTCTTTAGGTACGGCACAAAAGAACCAAACAAAAACAATGGTGCAGCCAACAAAGTACTATCCAGTCATACTAAAGTATATCCAGTCTATACTAAAGGATAGGTCCAGTTGTGTATTATAATGTATACCTGCTTATGCGACCAATACAACACCACAGATAGGTAAGAACTGTTGACGTATTATCCGTTTCAGATCAATCAGATAGGTAAGGATTGTTGACCTACTTTGTATTTCCCGCAAGAAACGGTACAATCATACCCCATGATTACAGATAGGTCAGTATTCTTGACGTATTGTTCCTGGTTTGTTCTTATTCTGTACTACACCACCCCCTGTTTGTTCTTGCTTTGTTCTTGGGGGCGATGCGGGGGTCTAGGGGGTTCCTCTGTATTGTACATTACAACATAAAATTATCTCAGAAAAAGGCAGAGCCTTTGAAAGAAAAACATTAGACCCTGCAGAGGGGGTAGGTACTCGTAAGCCAGTTAACCTCACTGTACGGCCACTACAGAGCCTCTCAGAGGTATTTTACTTACAGGGGTGCGGTGTACACTACATGGCGGTTACTTGTAGTACCTTACTTAAAGTATAATTGTTTAAAGTATAAATAAATACTAACAACACAGTTACTTTAAGTAATAGTGTTTAAAGTATTATAATATACTTATAACACAAGTACTTTAAGTAATAATTACTTTAAGTAATATAGGGTATCATAAAAGATTTCTGTAGTCAATAGCTAAAGCGTAAGCGAATTAATAAATTATTTTTACAAGTCATGTCGTTTTAGTGTTGACAAACACACCTTTTCCGTGTTAATATATAAGTATAGGGGTAGCATAAGCGAAAGATGAAACCAATGTCTATGTATAGCTTACAACAACTTAAAACAGAAAACGGAATCATCAGGACTAAGAGTTTGTTTTACGAACTGTCCTATGACTCACCAGAGTATGCGTTGTTTACTCTCAAGGAAGAAGACATCGTGATGCCTGATGGCAGACCTGCTACGGCTCTTGGTAAGTTGTACATAGCATTTGCAACAATGGACCCGACAGAGTACCAGTTCGCTACTGCAGTCTTTGGTAGTTGGGAAGTCTGGGAAAAGATGCAGACGACTGTGCCACTCAAGAAACCTATTGAGAAGTGGCGTAGAGAAGCAGAGGTAAAACGTAAATCACTAGCCTTTGAGTCTGTAGTAAAAGAAATACAAGAGGGTGGACGTAGTAGTTTTACTGCAGCTAAGTTCTTAATCAATGAAGAATGGAAAGCTAAGAAAGAAGACGGACGTGCTGCTCGTAAAGAAAAGAATCTAAAAGACAAGACTACATCTGAAGAAGCTTTCGAAAGAGCAGGTGTAAACGAAGACTTGAAACGATTAAAAGATCAAGGTTTAATTAACTAACGAGGAGGCGCAAGCGAATGGCTAAACGGCCTACAGTAAATACGATTAGTTCTGGCTATGCTTCACAGAGTCAGTTAAATGAAAACTTCAATAATATTCAAACAGCATTCGATAACACTCTATCGTTAGATGGTAGTACTCCTAATGCTATGCAAGCTGACTTAGACTTAAACGAAAATGATCTTTTAAATGTACGTGCTATCTATGTAGATGGTGTTAATGTTCTTAATGTCTTAGACAATGTTACTGTCAGTACAGCAAGCCCTACAGGTGGGGATGACGGTGACATCTGGTTCAAAGTGAGTTCGTAATCTCACTAACAAAGTATCTAGTTAACAAAGGATAAATAAATGGCTGCTCTTTCAGATTACGCAGAGAAATTACTACTAGACTGGATGATGACATCTGGTTCTGCTACACGCCCTACAGCTTGGTATGTAGCACTATACACTGCTGCGCCTAGTGACTCAGGCGGTGGCACAGAAGTATCTACTGGTGGGTATGCTCGTCAGTCAGTTGCATTTGATGCTGCTACTTCCCCTGGTGGTACAACAAGTAACTCTGCTGATGTTAGCTTCACTGCAGTAGGTGGGGATTACGGCACAGTTACTCACATGGGTATCTTCGATGCAAGTACAGGTGGTAATCTACTATGGCACGGCATCTTGTCTGCATCTAAGACTGTAGAAGATGGTGACACAATTACATTCAGTGCAGGTAATATCGACTTGACTATGGCGTAAGCAAAGGGCGTAAGCGAATGGCAGGTGGTTTCCGAATATCAGAATCTGGTGATAGTCGAGTTTCTGAATTAGGAGACTCACGTATCACAGAAGAACTAAACTTTGCTTCTGTTAGTTTATCTACGAGTCGTGGTGCTTATCGTGTTGATGAATTAAGTAATCAACGTACTGATGAACAAGGTAACGTCCGAGTCTCAGAAGACTTCGATAGTGTAGTTGTTAGCTTTACTGCTTCACTTACTCTTGATGCTTCTATTAGTTTATCAGGTGGTGGTGGTACTCTAAGTACAGGTGATGCCTACCAAGAAGGTCTAGCTGATTTAGTAGCTACAGGTTCTATTAGTGGACAAGTTACGGCATCCTTCCAGAATACACTAAGTGTTTCTGCTAGTGGTTCTGTAGTAGCTGACCCTGATGTTACACGTAGTGCTTCTGTATCTGTACAGGCAAGTAGTTCACTTACTGACGATGGATATACATTTGTATTCGGTGGACTATTCACTGCAGACCCTGAAGATGAGTACACACGTATTACTGAGTCAGGAGATGTACGAGTTACTGAAGCAGGTGATGTACGTATTGTTGCTGATGTACTTCCTAATGCAGCCGAAGCAGTACTATATGCAACATATACTTACATAGCATTTGAATCTACAGCATATGTTAAGTGGAATGGTGAGTGGACACAGTTCACACCTAAAGTTAAACAAGACGGAACATGGGACGATCCTTTAGCTATCTACAAGAAGATAGACGATTATAACTGGAAGAGGGCTTATTAACAATGGCTAATATTAAAATATCAGATATGACTGCTGCGGCCTCCGCTTCTGGTACGCAGGAATACGAAGTAAACGATGGCGGTACAACTAAGAAAGTAACTGGTGCTCAGATTGCAGCATACGTAAACGGTGAGCTAACACTAGCTGATTTAGGTATTACGTCTACTGCTGCTGAGATTAACTACACAGACATTACTACTCTTGGTACTTCTGAAGCCTCTAAGGTTGTAACTGCAGATGCTAATGGTGATGTTACTCTAGCTGCTGAACTTAAAGCTACTTCCTATAATGAAGTCTACGTTGCTGTTACTTCAAGTGGTGCAGCCACTACGGTCAACTGTGAGGCGGGTAACGCATTCAGCCACACACTGACAGAGAACACCACGTTCACGTTCTCCAACCCCCCTGCCAGCGGCACTGCGTATAGCTTCAGCATTGAGATCATTCAGGATGCATCTGCGTCTGGTTACACAGTGACTTGGGCTACAAGTGTAGGCTGGCCCAGTGCAACGGCTCCTACACTAACAGCTACTGCATCAGCTAAAGATGTATTCGTATTCACTACTCGTGATGGTGGTACTAACTGGTATGGATTTACTGCAGGGCAAGCATTAGGATAAGCTAACATGGCAACTAAAAAGAAATTACTTCAAGCTGCTGCGGGTAGTGCGGGTGGTGCGGGGCCACTTGGCGTAGAAGATGTGTTCAGCACTTATTTGTATGATGGTAATAGCTCTACACAGACCATCACTAACGACATTGATCTAAGTGGTGAAGGTGGGTTGGTTTGGGCTAAATTAAGGAACGGCTCAGATGAGCATGTTCTTTTTGATACAGAACGTGGGGCAACTAAACAGCTAGATACAACAGCAACAACAGCGCAAGAGACACAAAATGGAGGTGTTACTGCTTTCAACTCTGATGGATTTAGTGTTGGAGCTAATGCTAATATCAATGCAAGCAGTTCAACGTATGTATCTTGGACATTCCGCAAAGCCCCTAAGTTCTTTGATGTGGTGACTTATACTGGGAACGGAGGCACTCAAACTTTATCGCACAACCTTGATGCTGTCCCAGGAATGATAATAGTTAAAAGACTGGACTCTACCTCAAACTGGAGTGTCTATCATAACTCAGTTGCTGGCACTCCCGCTGATAAGTATTTAAGGCTAAATAGTTTAGAGCGTGATGCTAGTGCAACAGGTTTCTGGGGAACGGGGCCAACTTCCACGCAGTTTAGTGTTGGTAACAGTGACGTAAATACTAGTGGTGGTTCTTACGTTGCATACTTGTTTGCAAGTAATAATGGTGATGGGGTCTTTGGGCCTAACGAAGATCAAGATATTATTAAATGTGGTGTATATACTTCAAACGCTGCTTACGATGGTCCAGAGGTGACTTTAGGTTGGGAACCTCAGTTTTTAATGGTAAAAAACGCAGACCATACAGGCTCATACACTCATTGGAATATGATGGACTCTACACGAGGAGCGCATGTACAGGGACAACGCGATCACGAATTACGTGCAAACACTAGTGATAACGATAGATTGTCTTTTGATGTTGTCGCTTTTAACCCCGATGGGTTTAAGATTACAAGTCAAAATGAAGAGGTTAATTCCCCTGCATTTCAGCGGTATATTTACATAGCTATACGCAGAGGCCCAATGAAACAGCCTACATCTGGTTCAGATGTGTTTAGTGCTAGTTCTAACACTACGAGAAATACAAAAATCACAACAGGTTTTTTACCTGACCTTGGTATAACAAAAGCAACAAATGTCGGTGGTACTAATGATCATTGGTACTGGCATGATAGAGTGAGAGGCAACAACCCCTCTTTATGGTCTGATGATATTTCTTCCGAGCAAAACTATGGCGGTGCCATTTTTGATAAATATATGGATGGATGGCAACAAGGGGTAACAAATGCAAGTGATACGCCACTAGATTATGCCTTTAAACGTGCTCCAGGCTTCTTTGATATAGTAACCTACGTTGGTAATGGAACGACAAACCACCAAATAAGCCATAACCTTGGTGTTGCACCTGAGATGATGTGGGTGAAGCGTAGGGATGCATCGAGTGGATGGGCAGTTTATCATTCAGGTATGGATGCCACGTCTCCACAAGACTATTTTATGTATCTTCAAGCAACAAATGCAAGAATAGATCAAGCTAATGTTTGGAACGATACAACCCCAACAGATAGCCTAATTACTTTAGGTTCTAGCTCTTTTGTAAATTACTCAAGCGGAAACTACATAGCCTACCTATTCGCAAGCCTAGATGGTGTGTCTAAGGTGGGGAGCTTTAGCCATGCAAATGGTGAGGGTGATACTAATGTAGACTGTGGGTTTAGCAGTGGTGCTAGATTTGTTTTATATAAGCAATATGACAGTTCAGGTTCTTGGTATGTTTTAGACAGCACTAGAGGTATCGTAGCAGGAAATGACCCTGCACTATTATTAAACAGCACCGCTGCTGAAGACAGTTCATACGATATGATAGACCCTTATTCATCAGGGTTTACTATCCCATCAGATGCAGTTGGAACAGGCGACTACATCTTCTACGCAATAGCATAATCAAACTCATATGAAAGGATCAATCTAATGAGTGAATACAGAAACAGAACAACAGGACTTGTCCAATCGCAAGGAGCGTGGAGACAGCACTACAGCAACATGTCCCTACCTCGTGTATGGAAAGCGGCAACCCTAGACGCATTAGACCTAGACCCTGTGCTACGCAGCCCAGCGGCTACCGTAGGCGCATACCAAACGTCAGTGCGTGATGGTGTTGTCCAAGATGCTAATGGCAACTGGGTGGAGAACTACGTTGCCCGTGACATGTTCCAAGACACTACTGATGAGGATGGCGTTACGACAACCAAGGTAGAGCATGAGGCGGCTTATCAGGCGGGGCTAGATGCTAAAGTTGCTGAGACTAATCGTACTACTCGTGATAAGCTACTAGCTGACACCGATTGGACTCAGATGAATGATAGTCCTTTGTCTAACGAAGACAAGACTGCATGGGCTACGTACCGTCAAGAACTACGTGACTTAACTGATCTAGACGCATGGCCTAACCTAGCAGACGAGGACTGGCCTGTAGCACCTTAACCATAAGGATACAACATGGCAAAGCAAGCATTAGACCAGATACGGCAAGCGGCTGAGAATGATCTAGAGTTCTTTATTCAGTTGGTTGCCCCACAACAGGTCTTAGGGGATTGCCATAAAGAGGTCATAGAATGGTGGACAAGAGAGGACGCACGTAACTATCAGCTTCTTCTCTTTCCACGTGACCACGGTAAGTCAAGGCTAGTTGCTTACAGGGTAGCATGGGAGCTAACTAAAGACCCTACACTACGTATCCTGTATATCTCTGCTACAGCAAACCTCGCTGAGAAACAACTTAGTTTCATTAAAGGTATCTTTACCTCAGAAATCTATAGACGTTACTGGCCTGAACATATACACGCTGAAGAGGGTAAACGTACACGGTGGACTAACTCAGAGATTAGCTTAGATCACCCACTACGTAAGCAAGAGAACGTCCGTGATCCTAGTATCTTTACAGGTGGTCTAACTACATCACTGACAGGTCTACACTGTGACATTGCTGTACTTGATGACTTAGTTGTAGCTGAGAATGCTCTTACCCTAGAGGGCCGTAACAAGGTAGCAAGTCAGTACTCATTGCTGTCGTCTATCGAAGGTGCTGACGCTAGGGAATGGGTAGTAGGTACACGTTATCACAGTAAGGACTTGTACAACGATCTTATGGAGATGAAAGAAGTTCTCTACGATGATCAGGGTGAACAGACAGGCGAGGATCAGATATACGAGATTCTAGAGAAACCTGTAGAGAATCGTGGTGACGGTACTGGTGAGTTCCTCTGGCCCAAGCAACAACGTAAGGATGGTAAGTGGTTCGGATTCGATATAGCTACACTTGCTAAGAAACGTGGTAAGTACCTCGACAAAGGTCAGTTTAGAGCACAGTACTACAATGATCCTAGTGATCCAGATAACGTACCTGTAGGTCGAGACAAGATACAATACTTCGACAGGAAGCACTTACATCTAGATAATGGCTTCTGGTTCTACAAAGATAGTAAACTTAATCTATTCGCTGCTATTGACTTTGCGTTTAGTATGAGAGCAAAAGCTGACTACACTGCCTTGGTGCTTGTAGGAGTAGATGCAGATAATAATGTTTATGTTCTAGACATCGACAGGTTCAGAACAGAACGTATATCAGAGTACTTCGATCACATCTTTGATATGCATAGTAAGTGGTCATTCCGTAAGCTACGTGCAGAGGTTACTGTTGCACAGATGGCTATCGTGAAGCAACTAAAAGAGTTAATTAAACAACACGGTCTGTCTCTTAGTATTGATGAGTTTAGACCTAACAAGCAACAAGGTAATAAACAAGAGCGTATCGCTTCTGTCTTAGAGCCTAGATATGATAACCTTCAAATGTGGCATTACCGTGGGGGTAACACACAGTACTTAGAAGACGAACTGTCTACTCGTAACCCACCACATGATGACGTAATTGACGCTCTAGCATCTGCCGTAGATATGGCTGTGCGTCCAACTCGTAACCTTAATAGGAAACGTGAAAGCAATATTGTCTGGGCGAATAGTCGTTTCAGAGCAGGGAGTAGATAATGGAAACTATCGACATCGAACAAATCATTGATCCAGATAACCTTGCTGTAGAAATAGCTAACAAGTGGAATACTTGGAACAAGCTTCGTCAGGATTGGATCGAACAAAGTAAAGAACTACGTAACTACGTATACGCTACAGATACGACTACTACTGCTAACGCAATCCTTCCTTGGTCTAACACAACGACTACTCCTAAGATTACACAGATTGCAGATAACCTACACGCTAACTACTTTGCTACATTGTTCCCACAACAGAAGTGGATGAAGTGGGAAGCAGATACACGAGACTCAGCACGTAAAGAGAAGCGTGAGATTATCCAAGCGTATATGGATAACAAAGTATCTCAGTCAGGTTTCGTTACAACAGTATCCGACTTGATTCAAGATTGGATTCTATACGGTAACTGCTTCTCTATGGTCGAGTGGAATGATGGATTCACTACTAAAGAGAATGGTGAATACATTCCTAAATACATTGGACCTAAGTTAGTCCGTATCTCACCATACGATATTTGCTTTAACCCTACTGCAGCATCCTTCGAAGACTCACCTAAGATTATTAAGAGTATTAAATCTCTAGGTGAAATCAAACGTATGATAGATGCTGATCCTAATAATGAGTACTTATCTAAAGTATTCGATAAGATGCTTGGTGCTCGTCAGACTATATCTTCATCAGAAGGTCACATCGACAAGGGTGAGGGTTTTGTAGCAGATGGTTTCTCTAACATCCAACAGTACTACGAATCAGACTACGTAGAGATTCTAACATTCTACGGTGATGTCTACGATCAAGAGTCTGGTGAGTTTATGTCAGACCGTGTGATTACAATCGTAGATCGTGCGTATGTTCTAGACAACCAAGAGAATCCATCATGGATGGGTAAGGCTCCTATCTTCCACAGTGGGTGGCGTAACCGTCCAGACAACCTCTACTCTATGGGTCCACTAGATAATCTTGTAGGTATGCAGTACCGCATTGATCACCTAGAGAACCTAAAGGCAGACGTATTCGATCAGATTGCTTACCCTATTCTAAAAGTCAAGGGTGACGTAGAGGACTTCGACTTCGAACCTGGTGCTCGTATATACATGGGCGAAGAGGGTGATGTAGGTTATATGGCTCCTGATGCTACTGCACTAAATGCAGACCTACAGATTCAAGTCCTAGAGAACAAGATGGAAGAAATGGCAGGTGCTCCTCGTCAAGCTATGGGTATCCGTACCCCAGGTGAGAAGACTGCATTCGAAGTACAGACACTACAGAACTCTGCATCTCGTATCTTTGAACACAAGGCTGCACACTTCGAGCGTACATTCATTGAACCTATCTTGAATACTATGCTTGAGAATGCACGTCGATATATGAACAGATCAGACACTATCCGTGTACTAGATGAAGATCAGGGCTTTATGAAGTTCCTAGATATTACTCGTGAAGACATTACGTCTAGCGGTAAGATTGTACCAGTAGGAGCAAGACACTTTGCTGAACGTGCTCGTAGACTACAGAATCTAATTCAGATGGCTGCAGTCAAGGCACAAGACCCTACTGTTGCACCACACTTGTCAGGTAAAGAACTAGCTCGTATCATTGCCTACGAACTTGGTGAACCAACCTTGTTTGCAGATAATGTTGCAGTAGACGAACAAATGGAAACACAGTCTAAAGTTCAAGACCTACAAGCTGCAAATGAAGAGAGACTAATGGAAGCATCGGAGATGGGATTATAATATGCACTCAGCTTGGACAAAAGGTCTAAGGGGTGAGGAAAAAGCCAAGCGCATCGAACAGGTAATGTACTACAGAAATGCCTTTGATGACTTGCAAGATGTTATCGAACAGACTCTATATAAGAAAGAATCTGTACGTGACTACGGCCCAGGATGGGCTGAAAAACAAATAGCCGTTAATGAGTACAATGCTGCTCTAGACGACTTGTTAAGATTAATAGACCTCAACCGTAAGGATCATAAATAATTATGTCAGTTTTTGATGAAACACAGTCTGATAACACCCAACCACAGGCAGGTCAGACTACAGCCGAGACTACGCAACAAGAGACTCAACCACAGGAATCTTATTTGCAGAAGCTCGTAGAGACACGTGGTGATAACTGGAAAGACCCAGAAGTACTAGCTAAAGGTAAACTTGAGGCAGATGTTTATATCAAGAACCTTGAGGATCAACTCTCACAAATGCGAGAAGACCTTGGTAAGCAAGACTATGCGTCACAGTTACTACAACAACTAGAGGGAAAGGCTTCGGCTCCCACCAACGAAAAACCTCTAGAGTCCAATAACAATAACGGTGGCACGAATACTGAAGGTAATACCAACCTTGCAGTGAGTGAAGATGATTTAAAGAGCCTTGTCGAAAAGACACTAACAGAGCGTGAGAATCAAGCTACAGCAAAGCAGAACATCAGTACTGTAGACAGTGTACTACAAGAAACGTATGGTACTGAAGCTCACAACATGCTAGTCAACAAGTCACAAGAACTTGGTATTAGTATGGAGCGTATGCAAGAACTTGCTGCAGAATCACCATCAGCATTCTTTGCATTGATCGGTGAGAAACAACAGACCTTTAAGCCTATTACTCAAGGGTCTGTGCGTACTGAAAGTGTCAACATGCAAAACTCTTCGGAGCGTAATTGGCAATACTACCAGAAGCTTCGTCGAGAAAATCGTAACCTGTACTACTCCCCTAAAATCCAACAACAGCTTATGGATGATAAGATGCGGATGGGAGATAAGTTCGGCAACTAACTTTAAGAAAGGACTAGCTCAATGGCTGGTATGATTTCCTCCAACACAGACATGCAGCGTCTGATTCGTTCAGAGGTATACTCCTCAGAACTGAAAGAGATTCTGCGTGACGAAATGCAAGCACAGCGTTATGTGCGTATTCTAGATGGATTCCCAGATGGTGACACATTCACTATCCCAACCATCGGTGAAACAACTGTATCAACATACACTGAAGATAATGCAGTATCATATGTCCCAATGGACACTGCAGAGTTTTCATTCACTGTTGACCAATACTTGCAATCAGCTTCTTACATCACTAAGAAAGCAGCGCAAGACTCATTCTACAGTGCACAACTTGAAGCACGTTTTGTTCCAGAGCAGGAACGTGCAATCATGGAACACTTTGAGTCAACTACGTTTGCTTCTCCTGAAGTTGGTGTAACAGCTAACTCTGCAGAAACCACTGATGGTGTTGCACACCGTATCTCAGGTGGTAACGGCGGTGTTATGGAACTTGCTGACTTTGCCTTTGCACGTTATGCATTGAAGAAGTCTAATGTTCCTGATCGTGGTATGGTTGCTATCGTTGACCCATCAGTTGAGTTCCAGTTGAACACACTGACTAACTTGGTTAACGTATCAAACAACCCAATGTGGGAAGGTATTGTTCGTGACGGTATCGCAACGGGTATGCGCTTTGTTGCAAACGTATACGGTTTCGACGTATATACATCGAACTACTTGAAGAACACTGTCGCAGATGCTGCACTAGCAGAGCGTGACGGTTCTACAACTAACGACTTCTCTTCAACAAACGGTGTTGCTAACTTGTTCTTCTCTGCAGATGCTACAGCTAACCCATTCGTGGGTGCATGGCGTCAGATGCCAGAGGTGGATTACGAGTACAACAAAGATTACCAACGTCACGAGTATGTTACAACTGCTCGTTACGGTGTTAAGAAGTACCGTCCAGAAGGTATCGTTACTGTGGTTTCAAACCCTAACGTATAACTAACTAATTGGTAGTCCCTTCGGGGGCTACCTTCCTTATGCTCTAGGAGACTATTTAAATGGCAAACGTAAACCACTCAGCACTTACAGACCCCTATCTCCACGAGCCGAAGGGTGCGTCTACAGCGAGTGCAGGTGAAGTGTATGTCGCAGACGGTGCAGGATCAGGTGCTTGGACTTCACGTCGATATATGATCACTGCACACTTTGAAGATATTTCTACATCATCAGATATTTACTTACCAATGCCTTATGCAGGTACAATCTCTAAAGTACAGTCAGTAACATCAGGTGCAGTTGCAGGTGGAGATGTTACGTTTACATTCCGTAACTCTGCAGGAAACTCTATGGGAACTGTTGTAGTTACTTCATCAGGTTCTGCTGCAGGAGATGTAGATACTTTAGCTCCTTCATCTAACAACACAGTCACAGCAAGTGACTACATTAGAGTAAGTTGTGATGGTGGTGCTTCCTCACATACTGAATTGTGGTTTGTAGTTTCAGTGGATGGTTCATAATGAAAAGAACATTACTACAGATAGTCCAGAACATCCTGTCCGACATGGACTCTGAGGATGTGAACAGCATTAGCGATTCTATTGAAGCGGAACAGATCGCCTCTGTAGTACGTGATGTTTACTACAACATGGTATCTACACGTATGATACCTGAACACCAAGAATTAATTAGACTTGTAAGTTTATCTAACTCAGCACGTCCTACACACTTCCAAGTACCTGAGTCAGTTAAGCGTGTCGACTTCCTACGTTATAACATTAGTACTACCAATGGTACTGAGTTTAAAGAAATAGAATACATTGAACCTCTAGTGTTTCTGACACTAAACAGGGATGGTGATAACGTAGATACAGTCTATGACGTAAATGGTAATACACCTATCCTTGTACGTAACGACAAGATGCCTGATTACTACACATCATTTGATGACTTACATATCGTAATGGATTCATATGAAAGCAATGTAGACAACATTCTAGCAGAAAGTAAAACACAGGCACTAGGTCATAAGGTTCCTGACTTTACTCTTAATGATAGCTTCACACCAGACTTAGACGAAGTACTATTCCCATACTTGATTGCTGAATCTAAGTCAACATGCTTCTCATTGTTCAAGAGTGGTGTAGACCAGAAGATAGAACAGGCTGCACGTAGGCAGAAGTCATACATGCAGAGTGATATGTACAGAGTTAAGAAAGAAAACAAAAGGCCGTACTATGGTAGACGTTGAGTTCGATATTGACTATGACAAGAAAACTCTGAAAGCCACATGTCCAGAAAAACTAAGTACTCCAATCCATGTAAAAAAATCCCCAGGTGGTTACATATTCTTCGAGGTCCATGTAGAAAAAGGCAAGGTTCCAAGAGATTTAAGTGGAAAGTATACGTCACTAAATAAAGCTAAGAAAGCAATAGAGATATACTTAAATAAGATTACTCCTTCTAAGGCTGTCCGTAGAGAAGCTTTCGGTAAGGACTACGAGGAGCGTAAGAAACGAAATGCCACAGAGTCTAACGCAAAGGGTAGTTAACACATTTGTTAAAGGTTTGATTACTGAGGCAGGTGAACTTACCTTTCCACCAGATGCATCAGTAGATGAACTAAACTGTGACCTTCGTCGTGACGGTTCTCGCCGTAGACGTAAAGGTGCAGCTAAAGAAACTAACTTCGAACTTTCTAGTTTCACTGTAGCAGATGATGCTATTACTACAACAGGCGTGTGGTACAACGTAGGCGGTCAGTCAGGTCTAGAGTTTCTAGTATTTCAGAATGGCTCTACCTTACACTTCTACAATAAGTCTGGTGTACCTTTCTCTGCTAACGTCGATTCAGCTACCGTTAACCTAAGTACTTATGAAGTAGCAGGTAGTGTAGGTGCTTCTAATGCTAAGTGTACTTTTACATCACTTAAAGGTGCATTGATTGTAGTATCAGAAGCTATTGAACCTCTCTACATTGAACGTGATAACGTAGCAGAAACTATCTCTATTACTCAGATTGATTTCCGTGTACGTGACTTTGATTGGCAGGGCGACACAACTACTTACTACGAAGACGAAGCAAGTCCTTCAGATGAACGTAAGTATGATGCACAGAACACAGGTTGGAACACAGGCAACGGTGCTCCTACTGATTTAACTAAACGTCTTACACATCCTTGGTACTCAGGTAAAGATGCTACAGGTGTCTATAGTGCTACCGAGTGGGATAAGATTTATACTGGTACATCTTTAACAGGCAACGGTCACTACGTACTAGACTTCTTTAGTAAAGACCGTGCTACTGCATCAGGTATCTCAGGACTTACCACAGAAACTGAATCTAGTAGATTTAGGACAGTAGCTACCTTTGCAGGTCGTGCTTTCTATGCAGGTCTTGATAGTACCTCAAATACAGACATCATCTTATTTAGTCAGTTGATTGATAACTTTAATCAGCTAGGTGAATGTCTACAACAGAACGATCCTACATCAGAACAGATCAGTGATCTACTTGACACAGATGGCGGTACAATCCGTATTGCAGGTGCTGTAGGAATTAAGGTACTCTACGTTATTGACGCTAGTTTGTATGTCTTTGCTGATAATGGTGTATGGCGTATTGAAGGTATTGATGGTGTCTTTAGTCCTGCAGGTTTTGCAGTAAGAAAGATTACAGACGTAGGTATCGTTAGTGAAGGTAGTTTTGTAATTGCAGATGGTTCGCCTATCTGGTGGAGTAAGAATGGTATTCACACCCTACAATTCGATCAGACAAGTGGTCGTCCTGTAGAAAGCAACTTGACTATCTCTACTATTCAAGCTTATTGGGATCGTATTCCTAACGAGTCTAAGAATAAACTTATATCTATTTTCGATCCTGTAAACAAACGTGCTTACTGGGCATGGCCTGACGATAGTGAAACAGTAGAATCTAAGGTAAATAATATCTTAGTACTTGATGTGCCTCTGAAAGCATTCTACCCTTGGTATGTAGAAGATGAAACTACAGACACAGATGCTATCATTGGTATTGAGTTCTTCTCTGGTTTCGGTGCTGCAGCTTCTACACTTGATGTTGTAACTGGTGCAGGAAATGATGTCATAACTTCTGCAGGAGATGATGTTGTCTCTATTCAAAACTTAGCAGTTACTGGCTCACCTGCAATCATCTTGATTATCCGTGATGGTGAATCAGATAAGATGACTATGGGTTCCTTCACAGGAGAAGACTTCTTAGATTGGGGTACAACAAACTATAGTTCTTTTGCTGAAGCAGGCTATGACTTCATGGGTGATCTACTTCTAAAGAAGACTGCTCCCTACATTACAACTTACATGCGACTAACTGAGACTGCATGGGAAGGTAACGAGACAGACGGTTATCAACCAGACAAACCTTCATCTATGTTAGTATCTGCTTATTGGGATTTCAAGAATACTACTTCAAGCAATCCTCAACAAGCATACAGATTTAAATCAATGCCTGTTGTTGACGCTAACAACCTTCTTAACTTTGATTACCCTGAAACAGTAATCACTACTCGAATGAAAGTACGTGGTCGTGGTCGATCAATGCGTATCAAGTTCGAAAGCGAACAAGGTAAGGACTTCGTTCTACTTGGATACTCAATTCTTGGTGGAGTTAACCAAACACACTAACTTAGGAGACTTCATGTCTTATACAATTCGTGATGCTAACCATAGCGATACTCTTGATTTAATTCTTTCGGTTAAACAATTCTGTAAAGAAATACCTCACAAGGCTTGGAGTAAAGTAAATACTACAAAGATTAGTGAACTTATTACTTCTTTGATAGATACACCTGCAGGTTTTGTTAAGGTTGTAGTACATGATGATGAAATAGTAGGTTGCCTTATAGCTATTGCTACAGAGTTACCTATCAACGACTTCATAGTAAGTCAAGAGTTAATGTTCTGGTTAGATAAAAATCACAGAAACGGTAAGACATCTCCTAAACTAATTGATGCATATGTAGAGTGGGCTGAGAATGTAGGCTGTAACTTCGTTAGACTATCAAGCATTGATGAAATACTAGGTGGAAAAGCAGGTATCTTGTTTAAGCGTAAAGGTTTTGTAGCAACAGAGACTGCGTATATAAAGGAATTTTAATATGGCTGTATTTACTATTATTGGTTTAGCTGTTGGTGCTGCTGCAGGTGCTGCTGCTAGTGCTGCAATCACAGGGGCGGTAGTAGGTGCTGCTGTTGTAGGTGGTGCCGTTCTAGGTGCTGTTGTAGGTAATCAAATAGATCAGAACATTGCTGCAGCAGAGGCCGCAACACAAACTGCTACAGACATAGGCACAGAGATTACTGAGATTCAAGAAGAAGTCACGACAGTATCTACTGAGCAGATAGGTGTTCAGAAAGAGATTATACAAAAGCAAGCAGAGCAAGATAAACTAGCTGTACGTAGACAACGACGACAAGCTATCCGACAAGCTCAGATCGCACGAGCACGTCAACAGAATATTGCACAGGCTGCAGGGGCTGCAGGATCATCTGCCGTATCTGGTGGTGCTGCATCTATTGGTTCTAACTTGTCGGCTGCTCTTGGTTATTCTACTCAACAGTCTGGACTATCTGAGCAGATTACACAAGCTAACCAACGATCTGCAGACCTACAAGGTCAGATCAATGCACTATACGGTAAGGCTAACGTCCTACAAGGACAGCAATCATTAGCTCTAGCTCAAGCAGGACTGTATCAGAGCCGTGCATCTAGCATTATGGGTATTGCAAGCACTGCATTCCAAGTGGGTGCAGGAATTATGCGATAAGGGAAACCTAAATGGAAAACTTAAATCTTACGTTCATTGAAGAGGATACCCATCATTTCCTTGATGAGTTTGAATCTCAAGAACAACAAGACACGTCTATCAAAACAGACACAGAACAAGATGAAGTTATCCTAACCACAGGTAAGCCTCATACGGATGTTAAACTAGCCAAGCAGGACTTCTTAGATCAGAACCGTCCTCTTGAAACGTATGCTGTAGATCGTTTAGAATACCTAGATGTTGATCCTGTACAGTTCCAAGAGAATATTGAGAAGTACAGAGAGAAAGAACTAGACTTCTTAGAGACTCAACAGTACTACTATGAGCAAGCACTAGGTCTAAAGGACTCAGAGGTAGAGCCTGTAGACTTACGTATTGCATCTAATAACCGTATTGCTCAAGGCGTACTAGATACATATATTGCACAAGAAGAAACAGGTGCTATTGATGCAGTGTTGGACTTCGGTTCTATGGCATTGCATGAATTTGTTACATCTCCTTACACGTTGCTTAGTGAAGATGAATTAGAATCACTTGGTAACGAGGTGCTACAGAATAAAATCACCATGACTCCTAAACAGTTCGGTGAGTGGTTCACTGGGTTTGCTGAAGACTACATGAGTAAAGGTCCACGTGACGATAGCTCATGGCGTATAGCTCAACTACAAGAGATTGTAAACAACAATGGCTTCAGAACTTTCGGTGAGAAAGCACTAACTAAAGCATTCGCTGCACTAGATGCTGCAGGTGTAGGTCAGGTAGCAAAGAGTTCTATCAAACTAGCAACTAAGACTGCTCGTAACCGTACTCTTGTAGGCCGTGTATCAGCTAACCAAGGACCAGAGGAAGCTGCAAAGGTAGCAGAGGATACACTAAACAAACGACTAGACCCTGAAGTTACTAACGATGTTGGTCCTGCGTCTTTGAATCCACACTTAGATGATGGCCTACCCTCTGAGTCTCGTGTGTCTCGTATCTTGCAAGAGAATAAACTTCTACAGGATATACAGACTTACTACAAGAACAACGCTATCGGTAAGGTTCTACCTGAAGCTGATGTGACACGTCTTGCTGCAGAAGCTGTAGCTCGTATGGGTAAATCATTCGGCAACCCTATCTACAAAGCAGGGCATGTAGGTGACGATCTAGGTAACTACAATGTTACTGTACAGTTCGGACGTGCAACAGACGGTCAACCCTACAAAGCTACATCTAAAGGCAACCCATCAGTAGGTGCTAAAGAAGCAGCGAAGCGTTCAGGTGGTGAACTTGTACCTGTGAATGAGGGTAAGGGTTTCGTAATTCAGTTACGTGAGAACCTAAACCTAGCTAAAGAGATCAAGGGTATTGATGACATCTTTGAAGGTGCAATGAACCTTGAGCGTAGTACTGCTCGTAACATGATGAATGATGTGTTAGGTGGCGTAGGACGGTTTGTCAGTAATGCTTCTACTCGTGGCCTACGTAACACAACAGAACTAGCACTACTTGGCGAGGGTGCGGCTGCAGCTATCGGTAAGTTAGTACAACAAGCTTCTAGACCTATTGAAGCATTGAACAACACTGACCGTGCAGCACTAGCATTCATCACACGTAACCTTCGTGACAATCCATTAGAGTCTGCTAAACGTGGATGGTACACTATTGAGGACTTCTCTAATAAGTACCTAGAGTTTACAGGACGTGAGGCTACACAAACTGTTAAGGAAGCTTATGCATCTCTTGTAGAGATCAGTGATGCAGCGTACCTTCTACAGGCAAGTAACATCATGCAACGGTACATCCAGAAAGGATACCGTGCTGTTAAGATGCCTAACGGATTCCGTGTACCTGCAAAGCAACTAGGCACTAAAGCATCTGTACCTGAGAACTCACGCATCCTAGACATCGTAGATAATCAGGTAACATACAAAGAGTTTGTAGAACCTAACACAAGTGTATGGCGTTTAGATAAACCATACGAGGGTGTAGAATATATTGTACGTCCTAAGTCTGTAGATGCACTAGACCCATCAGATGTACTAGGCTACAACGCAGGTGGCCCACGTACTAACCCATTCTCTAACTGGTTTGTCGTGGCAGGTGACTACAACAGAGGCCGTATTAAGACTTGGTTATCTGCATTCACTGAAGAAGACGCAGTAAAAGCTATCAATGAGATTAACACTATCCTTGCTAACAGAGGTAGTTCTAAGATAGATGACATCATCAAAGAGAATAACTCTTGGAACCCATCTATAGAAACCTTTGATGACTTGGAATTGTTTGCTCGTGAAAACAACTGGGACTTAAATACTGCATCACAACTTCAGAAGAAAGAACGCAACGTAGCTCTATCCTCTGCAGATGGTGATGATGATGTATTCAATGGAATGTCTGTAGGCAACTTCATTGAGAACGATATGCGCCGTAGTGATAGTGTATTGCCTCACTTCGGTGGTGTAAAAACTACTAACTTCGATCCTACTGCTAACATTGTATCTGGTATCAATGGTGCTATAAACGACTTCAGCTACAGAGCATACACTGTAAATGCTATGACAGCGTGGGTCAAGAAAGCACGTAACGTATCAGGCATTCGACTACCTAGCAACGTACCTGAAGATGACTTCTATAACTTGTTTATGGGTGCTCAGTTCACAGGCACAGGTAAAGAAGTAAATCGAATGAAAGAGCTATGGAGTATTGATCGTCGTCGTATGAGGGTTAAACGTGCAGACGAGGTAGCCATGCTTAATCTTGGTAAGTCTGTAGGTAACTTTGTATACAGAGGTACAGGTAAAGAACTAAACTTCAATGATCCTACTAACTTTATGCTTAAAGTAGGATTCTTGTCTAAGTTCGGATTCTTGAATGTAAAACAAACTATCATTCAGAGTTTCCATGCTACATCTATTATGATGATCTCACCTACTCATGGCCCTCGTGCTGCAGGTATGGCACTACTTATGCGTCCATTGTTTGTATTCCCAGATGCAGTGGATAAAGGTTTGTCGATGGTTGCTAAACGCTACAACCTGACAGACAATCAAGTAAAAGAGATCATGCAGTATGTACGTTCATCAGGTCGCATGGACTTGGATACTGAGATCGCTGAACTTAACACTGGTTATGGTCGTGGTATCTCTGGTTTTGCAGGTGAAGACTACACACCTAGTAAACTAGCTAATGCATGGGCAACTACACGTAAGACTGCATCTAAGGGTATGGAGATAGGTCTTGTACCTTTCCGTGAGGGTGACCGCCTAGCACGTATGACAGGTACTTATACAGCTATCCTTGAGTACATGGCGAAGAACCCAGGTGCATCTATCCTGACTGAACAGGCTCGTAGACAGATTGCTCGACGTGACAGTACCTTGAACTTCCATATGTCGTCTATCTCTAACGCATCTTGGCAACAGGGTGTCATGCGTCTACCTACACAGTGGTTGTCACACACCATGCGTTCTATGGAGATGTTGTTTACAGGACGTGAACTAAGCATAGCAGAACGTGCAAGGTTGGGTGCTGTACTTGTACCTATGTACGGTGCTGCAGGTTTCGGATTCGCTAATGCTGCAGACTACATTGCAGAGAAAACAGGTATGTCAACAGACAACTCATTATTCACATTCTTGAAGTGGGGTCTGATTGATGGTGTTACTGATGTACTCCTTAAAGACGAGAACGGACGTGTAGGTACAGGTCTAACAACAAGCCTTGCACCAATGGGTCAGGTACGTGAGACACTACGTAAGATTCAAGAGGGTCAGTTCCTAGAGGTTGTAGGTGGTCCATCTGCTCAGATTGGCGGGGACATCGTATCTTCTATCTGGAACAGTATCCTGAATCTTACAGACGGTAACGGCACACTCGTAAAAGAGGATATAATCAAGACATTCCGTAACATCACAACACTTGATAGTACTGCAAAGGCTATCGGTATTATGAATAACGGTCTGTATCGTAGTAAAACAGGAGCTACCGTTCCTGGTGAGATGACTACAACTGAAGCTCTAATGGTTGCATTAGGCATTAGTCCTCTGAAAGTACAAGAGTTCTACTCAGTCAAGTCTAAGATTTACAATGACGATAAGAGTCTACGTAGAGAACGTCGAGACATTAACCGACTAGCAGATAAAGCTCATGCTATGATTAAGTCAGGTGACCCACAACAATACGAGGAAGGTTTCAAACTACTAGAAGCCTTGAAGCTACGTATTGATCTAAGTGGTGCATCAGAGATAACTAAGATGGGTTTACGTAAAGCCTTGATCACTCCACTAGAAGATGAACTACCACAACTAATTCTTAAACTACGTAAGAATGATAGGACTGCGATGGCTGAACGTCTAGCATCAACACTAGGAAACTAATATGGCACAAGATATATTTGCACCTAAGACATCTTTCGATATAGGGTTTGAACGTCCTCAACAGGGTGTTGTAGATAACACTGAAAAGATTAGGTCAGACTTTCAAACAATGTCACTAGGCGCACAGGCCAAGGCAGTACAAGGTCAGGCGGCTCTTGAGCGTACACAAGCTAGTGCTCTACAATCTGCTATAGGTATCGCAGGTAATGCCTACGATATGTATGATACTGCACGTGAGAAGAGTGCTGTACGTGACTTGCTTGGTGCTATTGATTCTGTAGATCAGAAAGCAGAACAAAGTGGTATGTCGTTTGAACAGACACGTGCAGGATATAGTCAAGCTGTACAGGCTGCTGCTTCTAAACTTCCAGGTGGGTACGCTGACCTAGCTAAGTACAACAGTACACTAAAAGCTAAGACAGGTATGGACTTCTCTGATCTTTCTAAGACTACAGAGATGACTCAGTATGAAGCTATGCAGCGTGATCCTAAGTTTATGACTGCTTACTTAGCTTCTAAGACTCTGAATCCTAGTTACACTCCTGATCAACACGCTATGTTTGCTCAGAATAAAGCATCAGAAGCTGCGGCTGTAGAACTTATGGCTACAACTGCAGATGTAAACGACAAGGCTCAGTGGTACACTAAACTAAAACCTGTAGTAGAGAATCGTATTCAGAACTTAGACACTGCAATCATTGCGTCTATTCAGTTGAAGCGTGATACTGGTGAGGTTATTACTACAACAGACATCGAAGCTCTAGAAGTTCGTGTTGCAGAAGCTCGACGTATCATCGATCTGTCTATCCCTAACACAATATCTGAAGATGAACGTAGTCAGTACTCAGAATACTTTACGAATCTAGGTAATTTCTTAACTGAAATGAAAGAGACTAAAGACCCTGAGAAAATTGCTGAAGGTGTTGCATCTTACCTAGCTCAAACAGGTAATACTATGGGCGAGGTTATTGCAGGTGCAAGCATTACTAAGTCAGATATTCTTGCATCACCTGCAGGTCTAGACTTATTTAAGAGTATCACAACTAAACTAAGTGATGGTTCAGATACTGCAGCTATCTCAAGTAAAGGTGATCTAGGCTCTATCTTTGATACCCTTATTGAGGCACGTCAAGACGAAGTTGTTGGCCCTAACACCATTATGACTCAAGAAGATTTGAATGCTGCGTTTAGTACAGAGGGATTGACACCTGAAGACTTGATTACAGAACGTGCTACAGGTCTAGGGTTGATCAAGAACCTATCAGTAGGTGACATTGCTACAGACAAAGGTAAGAAACAACTTATCGCAGGTATCGCATCTGTTGTTAAATCACTGAACAACCTTGATCTACAGCAGACAGGCTCTAAACTAAATGAGCTTATTGTAGACTCAGGTCTTGTTGAGAAGTTAAATGCACTAGATAACTACGGTGACACAGCTACTGCTAACCAGATTCGTACACTAATCAATAGTGCTGTTACAAATAACCTACGATTCTCTGAATCTAAACTAAGTACCTTAGAAGCAGAAGGTCGTGATCCTTCAAATAGGGTTATGGGCCTAGTGTGGGATGAAGGTACTCAATCCTACTACGCTACAAACCAAGACTATATAGATCATCTACGTAGTGGTGACAGTAGCATGAGAGCGTATGTACAAACTAACCTAAGTGATAAAGGTTTGTATCTACCTAAAACAAGTGAGTATGCTAAAGGCGATAACATTCAACGTGCATACAAACACCGTGAGGTTCTATCTGTAGCTAATCGTATTCTAGGTCAGACTAGAGTAGAAGAGCCTGACGAAACTATGGTTGACGTAGGGGGTTCTCCTACACCAGAACGTATGGAAGTACTAAACTTTATTAGTGCAGGTGAAGGTGGGTACGAATCTAGTAACCGTGGTACATCAGGTGACAACATCGTAGGCTCTACTAACAGCACAGTACGTGGTGGTAAACCTCTATCTAAGATGACACTAGGTGAGATTAAAGGTTATCAGCGTATCAAAGACCCTAACAACCCTAACCGTTTGTTTGCTGTAGGTGCGTATCAGATTACACCTGAAGCAATGGACGCTGCAATGAAAGCTGCAGGTGTTAACGACAGCACAATCTTCAGCCCTACTGTACAAGACCGTATGGGACTAGGTTTGATACTAGGAACTAAACGTCCTAAACTAGCTGCGTATATCAAAGGCGAGTCTGATGACATTAACACTGCTATGTTGGAGTTCGCTAAAGAGTTTGCATCAATACCTGATCCGAATACAGGACGTAGTTACTACGATAAGACAGGTAACAAAGCACAACATACTATAGCAGAAACACGTGAGGCACTAGAACGTGCAAGAGAGGCGTATGCTTCAGGCATCATCAGTGAGGAGATTGCAACCGAAGGTCAGATGACTCCTTCACAGGTAATTGATACTGCATCACAGGCTATTGAAGAGGGTGTTGAACCTACATCAAGACCACGCCCACAGCTACGCCCAGGTTCTATGAACATTACACAAGCTGATTGGTGGAATGACGAAATGGCTAACACATTTTCTACTCGAATGCAAGCTGCAGGACTAGATCAAACTGCAGAAGATGTTAGATACTTCACTTCACAAGACGAGGCAGACGCAGCCGAAAGACTTGGTGTTATTAAAACAGGTGACATCATTATGATCGGTACTGAAATGGTGAAGGTAGACTGATATGGCTGACTACACAAAGCTCTTCGATCTAGCTGCACCTGCTGCTGTTAAGGCTGCAAAGAATCAAGGTGCTACTACAGGTGGCAACTACACTAAGATTCTTGACTTCGGATCAGACCTACTAGAAAAAGGTACGAGTGCTGCAATGGCAGTAGGGGAGTCTGTAGGTGAAGGTCTTGACTACATACAAGATGCAGGTACTTCTCTTTATTCTACTGTGACTGCTGAAGGTTTCGGTACAGCACAAGCTAGAGCTTTTACTTCTAATCTACTAACACCAGGTTCTGAATTAAATGAGTCTATGTTGAATGAGTCAGACATAACTGCATTGAAAGAAGCTGTAACATCTGCACGTTCTAGTAATCGTGGTTACTTTACATATGATGACTTCAATACAAAGAACGAAGAAACTCTGAAACGAGGATTCAAAGAAAGCTTTACTGACCCTAAAGCACGTATGGCACACTTTGTAGGAAGTGGTGGTAAGATATACACAGACGACGAAGGTAATACTATTGTAGAAGACCTATATGACTTCAATCCTGGGCCTCGTCGTGTTAAGTTCTGGGAAGGTTTGAAAGCAGGTACAATAGACACTGATTCTCTAGAGGATGCAAGTCCTATTGAGTTACTTAGTATCTTAGCATATGCTGCACAAGAGACTAGAAAACAATCAGGTAAGGAAGCCGACTCTAAAATAAGAATAAACTTAGGTAAACTAGGAGACTAGCATGGGATACGTTTTAGGTAATCGAAGTAAACAGAAACTTGAAGGTGTTAATCCACGGCTAGTAGCTGTAGTGGAGAGGGCCATTGAGCTATCTGAGCAGGACTTCTCTGTGATCTGTGGTCTACGTACCATTCAAGAGCAGGAAGCCTTGGTCGCTAAAGGTGCATCACAAACCATGAAGTCTAAGCACCTCGAAGGTAACGCTGTAGACCTCATGGCGTGGGTTGATGGTGGTCGTTGGGAACTAAACTTGTACGACGAAATAGCTGATGCAATGCTCAAGGCATCAAAAGAACTAGGAGTCACTATCCGTTGGGGTGCTGCATGGCACAAGGCTCTTAATGATTGGGA
>Ga0098045_1000072_pt1 | contig 42555 bp, 25 predicted proteins | sample 11_taG_FD_77071 | JGI IMG/M metagenome (GOLD analysis project Ga0098045, IMG submission 77071) | Marine viral communities from the Subarctic Pacific Ocean - 11_ETSP_OMZ_AT15265 metaG | ecosystem: Environmental > Aquatic > Marine > Oceanic | place: Pacific Ocean | collected 2015-01-16 | reverse complement strand
TAGACATAGTGTCAGTATCTATATGACAAAATGTCAGTAAATACCCTTTGGTACACATTTAGTACTATAGTAATCATAAGAAATTAATTGTTTAACTATAAAAAAAGGGAATAAAATGATTTTAACAATGAACAACGCATGGGATTTAATGGATGAGGTATTTAAAAAACCTCAAAGAGATACTCGTAATATGAGATTAGAAGATGATGTACTCACTATGGAATTTGATGTGCCTGGTTTATCAAAAAAAGATATCAACGTAAAGGTAGAAGATTCAGTTCTGTATATTGAAGGTGATAATGAGAAACGAACTTTTAATAAACGTTACAGTATTAGTGAAGATTTTGATGTAACAAAAACTACGGCATCTGTAAAGGATGGTGTATTGACTGTATCAATTCCGAAGATGGAAGAGAAGAAAGCCAAAGTAATTGAAGTATCCGTTAGATAGTGTTTAATAAACAAATTTTAAATATTAACAATACTCTATGGATAGTGAAAAGAAGAATACGAATCGACCATCGACCTGTTGTACAAGTATGGAAAGAGCACTTAATGGCTGATAAAGTATTTAAAAAAGAACCTTACTATTATTTTTGTGAAGAAGTTATGGATATAGAGTGGGAAGATATTTAACAATTTGTTAACATAGGGGACTTGTATAAGTCCCCTTTTTTTTGTATATTAGTAGTATAATAATAATTAAAAATTGTATCATTATGAATTTAGGTTATGCATGTATCAACATGACATTGGGTTCACAGAAACCCAAAGTTACTACCAACCGTAGTATGATTAAAAAAACTTTCAATGAGAAAGGTATTCCTTACGCATCTGAGTTAGGAATTCAGAATTGTAGAGATTTAGTAGAGATTATCAAATGGAATCACCAGAATGGTATCAACTTCTTTAGGTTGAGTTCAGGTATGTTCCCTTGGGCATCTGAATACAATCTCACAGAAATGCCACATTACAATCGTATCAAAAACCTATTAGCTGGTGCTGGAAATCTTGCTAAGAAGTACAATCAACGTATCACATCACATCCTGGCCCATTCAATGTATTGGTATCACCTAAAGAAAATGTTGTACAAAATACTATTACTGATTTGACTACGCATGGTGAGGTATTTGATTTGATGGGATTATCCCGTACTCCGTACAACAAACTCAATATTCATTGTAATGGTGTATATGGTGATAAGATTGCAGCTATGGATAGGTTCTGTAAGAACTTTGAGAGGTTGCCTGAATCAGTTCAGACTCGTTTGACTGTAGAGAACGATGATAAAGCATCTATGTACTCAGTAAAAGATTTGATGTACATACATGAACGTATTGGTATTCCTATTGTATTCGATTATCACCACCACAAATTTTGTACTGGAGATTTATCAGAGGAAGAAGCTCTCAAACTTGCAGCATCTACTTGGGGTGATATCAAACCTGTAGTTCACTATTCAGAATCTAAATCTTTGCATGAGAGTAATGATAAACTCAAACCTCAAGCACACTCAGATTATATCAGTAGTGTTCCTAATACTTATGGTTTAGATGTAGATATTATGGTAGAGGCTAAGGCTAAAGAATTATCAATCTTAGAGTACATTCAGGCGGAAGCATAGTATGGTCGTTTGGCTTGTTTAAGTATTAATTATTATTATTTTAATACTTATTGTTATAGATTATTAGGTTGTCTAGCAAGCTAATTACTTATTACTTATTAATAATAGTTGTAAATAAATACAGAACTCGAAGTTAATAAAACTAATTTTAAGGAAAAAATATGGATATTGTTAAAAACTTTTTTTCTAAAAGAACTGGATTCGGATTTTTGATGGTGTTCTCTACTCTATCATTAGCAGGTACAGCTGCATATTACTCAGTATTTGGATTAAGTTCTTTATTTGCTGGTGCTAAGTTTGAAGTTATCATAATGGCTTCAGCATTAGAGTTAGCTAAATTAATTGTAGCATCATATCTACATAACCATTGGAGTAAATTAGGATTACTTTTAAAATCATATCTTACATTAGGTGTAGCTATCTTAATGATTATAACCTCAGCAGGTATATATGGATTCTTAACATCAGCATATCAAACTACTGCCGACCAATTAACTATCGTAGATAAACAAGTAGCTGTAGTTGAAATGAAAAGAGATAGGTTCTCAGAATCATTAGAGGGTTATAAGATAGAACGTAATCAACTTAATAGTTCGATTACAGAACTTACTAAAGGGTTATCTAATAACACTATACAATACAAAGATAAAGAGACTGGTGAGATTATAACAACTACATCATCATCAACAAGAAGAGTTCTTACATCTCAGTTAAATGATATGAAGGAGCAACGCAATGGTGTATCAGTTAAGATGGAAGCGTTAACCGATTCAATTACTAAGTTAGATTTAAAAGTATTGGATATGGAATCCAATAATGAAGTAGCAGCGGAGATTGGACCACTAAGATATATGGCTAAGATTACAGGCAGGTCAATGGATGTAATTGTGAATTGGTTTACTCTAATGATTGTATTTGTATTCGACCCTATGGCTATCGCTATGGTAATTGCAGTAAATAAATTCTTTGGTAATGGTAGAAAAGAAGAAGAAGATTTATCACCTCGAGATATTTCAAAAATTGTAGAAGAATCAGAAAAGGAATCAGAACCTAACGAATCACTTAAAGATGCTTGGGAAGAAGCTGAAAAAAGAATGAATATTATTGGTCAAAACGGAAATGATGGTGAACATTATAGTGAAGTAGAAGAAATGATAAGAAAGAACGAAGAGATATTGGCTACTAAAAAAGTAGAACCAGAAAAACCAAAGAAGAAAATATATGGTGGATTCTCAAAACCATATTCAGATGGGAACGTGGCAAACGAAACCGATAATGATGATATAAAAACTTATTAAAATAAATTTGGTATTGTAAAATATATTTTGTATATTTACATAAGTTTAACAATAAAATAGTTACAAAAGCATATGAGCGATTTATATAATGACGGTAGAACAACAACTACTGGTGGTGAAATACAACCATCTTATGATGTAAAAGCACCATCCGAAAGAGATAAACACTTTCAGGAGTTTAGAGAATTTGATTACGGATTAGATATTGATTCAAACATCATCTTAGTACAAGATGAGATATCACAAGGTATGGTGTTCGATACAATATCTAAAGTTAGATTATTGAGAAAGATAAACAAAGATTTAAAATCAGTAACTATCTTACTAAATTCACCAGGTGGTGATGTAGTAGAAACATTAGCACTAATAGATTACATTAGAACTATAAAAGAAAATGAAGGAATCGATACGAACATTGTTTGTAGAGGTTCAGCTATGAGTGCAGCGGCACTTCTTTTAACCGCAGGAACAGGTCTTAGAGCAGCATCTAAACATTCTAAGATTATGGTTCACCAACTTTCAACATTCAATATGGGTAAATTAGAAGATGTTAAATCCAACGCTAAGTTCGCAGAACAATTAGAAGAGGATTGTAATAACATTATGGCTGAATGTACAAAGAAAGATAAAGAGTTTTGGAAAGAGAATCAGAGAACTGATTACTTCTTATCAGCAGGAGATGCATTAGAATTAGGAATTATTGATAAAATTATATAAGTTATGGAATACAATTATAGACCCTTAGGGGATAGAGTAGTAGTAGAGATACTCAAAAGAAACGATGAAAAAACTAAAGGTGGTTTATACAAACCATCAGGTTCAGAAACTACAATGATGGGTACAGTAGTAGCCGTTGGTAGTGGATTATTTACTCATTCGGGTGAGATTATCCCTATGAGTACAAAGGTGGGCGATACAGTTCTATTAGATGGAACTGGATTCAAACACAAAAATGGTGGTAAAACATATCACATTTATAGAGAAAGTGAATTCTTATCTATATTAGATGAAGCGTAAGTGTCTGATAATCAATCAGTTACACTATCATCACAACACATTGATAATCAATTAGTTAACAAATAAAAAATAAATTATGATACACATTTTAGATGAAAACAAAATAGCAGATAACTACGAAAAGTTTAGAAAGCTAATCAACCAAACATTTACAGGCGAAAGATTAGAATCGCTTAATAAGATGTACGATGCTCTTGAAGATAGAATCGTACTAACCCCAGCATCATCAATGGAACATTTCCACAACTCATTTGCTGGTGGGTATATCGACCACGTTCTTAGAGTTACGAGAAACGCAGTTAAACTATACGACTTGTATAGTGAGTTAGGTATTGGGTTAGGGGAGTTCACAAAAGAAAACGTAATCTTCTCAGCACTTCACCACGATTTAGGTAAGGTTGGTAGTTTAGATGAGAACTGGTATTTACCAAATGACTCTCAATGGCATATTGAGAATCAAGGTAAAATATACAAAGCAAACCCAGATATGAATTTTATGAATATGACTGGAAGAACGTTTTGGTTGTTAAATCAGTTTGGGGTTAAAGTAGAAGAGGGTGAGTGGATTGCAATTCAACTTACAGATGGATTGTACGATGAGGCTAATAAAGAATATTACATATCGTATGACCCAAACAAAGCTCTTAAATCATCATTCCCATTTTTGATGCATCAAGCTGATATTATGGCTACTAGATTTGAGTGGGAAAGATGGAAGAAATTAAAAGATGGTTCTATCACTACAAAAAATAAAGGTGGTAGACCCACAACTAAAAAGAAATTAGAAAACGTAACAATGCCAGAGAAGCTTGATTTCAAATCTATCTTTGGTGATGTAGAAGAATCTTAATATGGAAATATTACAACAAATAATTTTACCATTATTAATAATATCAATCTTACTTTATATAGTATGGAATTTACTTCGTAAGGTTGAGAAGTTAGAAGATGGTATTGAAGAATCTGATAAACTAATTGAATCAGCAGCCGACTCAGTTGATAGGGCATTAGCTCGAATGAGAGAGGTAGATAGAGTTGGTTCGTTTGAAGCTGATGATGAAAGTGGTTTTATTTTTGGAGAGATACAAGCCGCATTAGATAAACTAAACAATGAAATAAACAAGAATGCCTAAAAAAAGAAGAAAAAGAAGTAAAAGATATTTTACTAAAATTACAGAGATAGCTATAAATGCATATAATGGATGTGATGATAACGCACTGAAAAATAAAATTTATAACAGATTTATTCACTACCCATTTGATAAGTTATCAGAAAATGTAATTCATACCTACAAAACATATTACTTCGATGTACCTTATGAAGATGTAAAGGCGAGTGTAGTAGCTTTCCTAAATGAAAAGATTCATAAGTTCAATGGAGAGAATGGTAGGGCTTTTTCTTACTTTACAGTTGTAGCACGAAACTATTTATTTAATGAAAATAATGCTAACTATGCTAGAATGAAATCTAAAACAGAAGTAAAGTATATTGATAGTTCTCGTAATATAACAAATGAGGTTATAGACCAAAACAACAAAGAAGCAAAATCAGATTTTATAGACCATTTTACAAAATATATAGATTATCATTTATATACTTTGTTCTTAAAAGATAGAGATAGAGCTATAGCAGATTCTATAAATGAATTATTTAAGAATAGATTAGACCTTTATTCGTACAATAAGAAGGCACTCTACATACTTATTAGAGAAAGAACTGGAGTTCACACTCAATATATAACAAAAGTAGTTGGTAAGTTAAAAGGTATTTATGCTGAATTATATATGGAATATAATCGAACAGGTCATTTAGCAGTGACTTACAAATTAAAGGATAGTAATGGATAAGGATACTGAATTATTTAAAGGAAAAACATTTTCTGATATCATGTCTGATGTTTATAACAATTCGAAAAAGAAGGATAGACAATTAAAACTTCTTATCGCTCAGTTAGAACCATTGGTTAAGAATCTACAAGATGCTACAGTGATTGTTCCTTTGATTAAAGAGTATATGGAAGTGTCAATCAAAAATGATGACCAGATTGTTAAGTTAGCCGCAATCGTACAAAGAATGATGAAAGATGCTAACTCAGGTGATGATGGCGGGTTTGGATTAACTGATGATGAAAAGAAACAGTTGATGGCAAACGCAGAAGCTATTGATAAAGAAATAGAAGCACTTGATAAGATTGAGGGAGATGAATAATGAGTTCATTTAAAATTGGTACAGTTCAAAGAATCAACCTTAAAGATGATGATGTAAATGAATTGTTTAGTATTGAGATATTAACATCACAAGGGCAAGGGCAATTTGAAAAATGCTATCCTACTGATAGTAATATAAAAAGAATTCCACTAATCGGTGAATCCGTATTAGTGTTTGCTGGTTTAGGTCCTGAAGCAAGTGGTGGTAGTAGAAGAGCTAAACAATATTATTTCGCACCAACATCGGTACAACTCAATGTACATAATAACGCATTACCAAAAGGTTCTATAACCCAAAATATTAAAAGTATTGGGGCATCGATAGCAGCAACAGCTGCAGGAAATCCAAATACATCTGGTGGTTCTGAAGAAGCTAATTTGGGTGAAGGGTTTACTGAAAGAACTGATGTAGGTTCACTACAACCATTTATTGGAGATGTAATGTTTGAAGGTAGATTCGGGCATTCTCTAAGATTTGGATACACTCCATCAGGTGCTGAAACAACACAACAACCAACTTGGAGTTCATCTACGGATAACGACCCAATTACTATTTTAGCAAATGGTAGAAAAAGTCCAGGTGAATATAATAAATTTATTATAGAAACTATTGATGATGATTTATCATCTATATACTTAACCTCATCACAAAAACTACAACTTAAAACCGCTCAATCAAATTTAGGTAGTGGTGTAAAATCACAATCTTCATACAAAGACCCATCGGTAGTAATCACATCAGATAGAATATTACTAAACTCAAGAACTGAAAATGTTATATTAACATCTAAGAAGGATATAATAAATGCAACGCCAGGTTGGGCTATGGAAATGGATAAGTTCTTTACATTGGTAGAGAAGTTAGCACAAGAGTTAACAGATTTAACATCAGCTAAATCAACCTATGCAACTGGAGTTGGACCTACTGGACCTGCTACTAATGCTAGTAAGGTGGCATCCATACTTAGTGATATACAGGCGATGAAACAATAAAAGGAAACAATTATGCCAGCAGTTTGGCCAGGATTCATATCAACAGTAGGAAGTTTTTTAGATGATAAATCTGAAAAGACTCATACTGATACCGCTGAAAAGATTTCATCGGAATATCATAAAGCAGTAAAAACTGCTATGACATCACTTCATGCAAATATGGTATTATCACAACCAGCATATACTCCAATCAAAGGTGCAATAAAACAATGTTTAGATGATATTAGAGAATCCGAAGGTGTTGCAAAGATATATCATTTTACAAATTGGGCAAACACAACCTCTGCATATTGGTTATCTGTAATAATGTCCCCAACTCCATTTCACCCAATCAATATGGGATTATCAACTGGAACGGCTGGGATACCTGCCCCTATAAGTCATATAATAAATAATGGTGGAGTTATACCAGCATTACAAAATGATTTGTTAACGGCATTTACACATCCACCAGCACCAGCATTGTATGGTGTTCCATTTGCAACTAAATTAGCAACGGCATTTACAAATCACTTAACAACAGTAGGTGGATTACAAACAGAATTTGTAACAGGTGGTTCACCTGCAACCCCAGTTCCAGTAGGACCTGTGCCACAAGTATGGGTTGGACTAGTATAAAAAGAAAGTTTTTAATATTTATATATAAAGTAGAAAATTATGAAGGCAAAGCAATTAGCACAATTAGTAGAAGTAATCGTAAGAAAGGTAGTTAGAGAAGAACTAAAACCTATTATTGCGGAAGTGAAAAATGCTTCTAAACCAATTATAAAAGAAACGAAGTCTAAACCAAAAATGAAAGTTGAAACAGACCCGTTGGATATTGATATGAGAGCTATTTTATCAATGGAAGAAAATAAGAAAACATCTCAATCAAAAACGTTTACAAAGAATTCAATGTTAAACGAAATGTTGAATGAAACAATGCAAGATGGTGAGTGGAGAAATATGGATGCTCAGTTTGGTTCTAATCAAGCACAAGCATGGAGTGGTAGAGAAACTACTACAGTAGCACCAACACAAGATATCGATGGTAGACCTGTTGATACATCTAACCCTGAAGTGGCTAATGTGATGGGTGCTATAACAAAAGATTATTCTCAATTGATGAAAGCAATTGATAAGAAAAAGGGAAAATAATTAAATGGCTAAACCAAGAAAAGAATATTTCTACAATCCAATAGATTTTGAAAAAGATGTTGCTGTTGGGATTAAACTACCATTCTCTAAGAATAGTGGGTTATTCTCTCTTTCATATTCAACTGAAGAACAGGCAATATCTAATTTAAAGAATCTATTATTGACTAGAAAAGGTGAAAGAGTATTTCAACCTACATTCGGTTCTCAAATTTATGCTTTACTATTTGAACCAATTTCATTAGATTTAAAACGAAAAATGGAAGATGGTATATTAGTAGATATAAATTTCTGGTTACCTTATATAATTATTGATGAAGTTGTAGTTACGCCTGATGAAGATAGAAATCACGTTGGTATCACATTAAACTTTAGAGTTACAGAGCAAGGTGCTAACCAACAAATAATATTATTTGTAGATTCCGCTGGAACTGCAACAATAGAATAGGAACTTATGGCAAAAGCAAACAAATCAGATTTAGTCCAAAAGGATGTTAAACTCATTGGAAAGGATTTCGGAGAGTTAAGAAAAAACTTAATTGATTTTTCTAAAACTTATTTCCCAAATACTTTTAATGACTTTAATGAATCCTCACCGGGTATGATGTTCATTGAGATGGCATCTTATGTAGGTGATGTACTATCCTTTTATACAGATACTCAATTAAGAGAATCTTTATTATCCAACGCAGAAGAGAAAGTAAACCTTTTCAATCTAGCAGCAGTGCATGGGTACAAACCAAAAAATGTAGTACCAGCATCAGTTGAGTTGGAGGTCTTTCAAATATTACCAGCCAAAGGTAGTGGTGATGAGGTAAGACCTGATTATGATTACGCATTGAAAGTTGCAAGTGGAATGATAGTCAGTTCTGATTCTAATAGTGATGTAGAATTTTCAACAAACTTCGATGTGGATTTTGCAGCATCATCTTCATTCAACCCTACAGGTGTATCGGTGTATCAAATTGATGAAAACACCAACGAACCTATCTATTATTTATTAAAGAAATCTGTTAAGGCATCAAGTGGTAAAGTAAAAAAGCAACAATATGTATTTACATCACCTAAGATATATGATAAGATACGAATCTCTGATGCTAATATTATTAAAATAAAATCCGTAATGGATGATGATGGAGATAGTTGGACTGAAGTTCCATATCTTGCTCAAGATACTGTATTTGAACAGGTAGAAAATAACGAAGATAACTCTACTAACTTACAACCATATAGTGGGGAAACTCCTAAGTTGTTAAATTTAAAGAGAGTACCTAAACGATTTATAACAAAGTTTGAATCTGAAAAAGATTTAGTAGTTCAGTTTGGAGCCGGTGTATCAGCAAACGCTGATGAGGAAATAATTCCAAATCCTGATAATGTTGGTTCAGCGTTATATGAAAACACTGGAAATATAGACCAAGGGTTAGACCCATCCAACTTCTTATATACAAAAACGTATGGAGTTGCTCCAGCTAATACAACATTAGATATTGAGTACTTAGTAGGTAATGGTGTTGAAGATAATGTACCTGCTAAGGATTTAATCAATGTTGTAAGTAAAGTATATGAAAATGATAACACCATAAATCTAAATCAAGAAACTCTAAGATTCGTACAGAACTCATTAGCAGTTACAAATCCAGAAGCAGCTGTTGGTGGTAGAAGTAAAGAAACGGATGATGAAATTCGTAATAACGCAATGGGTTACTTTGCAGCTCAGAATAGAACTGTAAGTAGAGAAGATTATATTATGAGATGTTACGCACTTCCACCACAATTTGGTTCAGTTGCTAAAGCTTATTTAGCACAAGATTACCAAATAGAAACAAAAGGTAATGGAAGTTTTTCACCACATGCTATATTACCGGGTGACCCTATACCAAAGATAGTTGAAACGGAATCACCGAATCCGTTAGCTCTTAACTTATACACATTGGGTTATGATAAAGATAAAAAGGTAACTCACCTAAATCCTGCTACTAAAAACAATTTAAAAAACTATTTAGCATATTATAGAATCTTAACAGATGCAGTTAATATTAAAGATGCATACATTGTTAATATCGCTATTAATTTTGATATTGTAGTATTACCTGATTACAATTCTAATGAAGTTCTTCTTAGATGTATTCAAGCATTAAAAGATTATTTTAACATTAACAATTGGAAAATTAACCAACCAATTAATGTATCACAAGTCTATATTTTATTAGATAAGGTGGATGGTGTTCAAACAGTACCAAGACCTGATTCTGATGGTGAAGGTGGTTTGAAAATTATGAATAGATATAATGGAAACTACTCACCAAATAAATATGATTTGAGTGTGGCCACTAGAATGGGTATTATATATCCACCTAAAGACCCTGCTATATTTGAAGTTAAGTATCCTAATGTAGATATAAGAGGTAAGGTTGTAACTCAATCTTTCTAAGGAGAATATTATGATTTATAGAATATACGGACAAAAAGATACTACAATATACGAACAAAACAATCGTAACAACCAGAATACAGGTAAGGATGAAATCTTAGAAATTACAAAATTCTACGATGATGATTCTAATAGTATTTGGGTTGGTAATAGTAGGGTACTAACACAATTTGATTTAGCACCAATATCACAATCTATAGTAGGTGGTGAAATTAGTGGTAGTATAAAGTACTATCTTAATTTAACATCAGTATCTGAAACCGAAGTTCAATCAGAATATGATTTGGATATATTTCCAGTATCTCAAAGCTGGGGTGAAGGTAGTGGTAAGTATAACTATACGCCAATTTCAACAGATGGGTGTAGTTGGAAATCAAGAGATGGTGTATCGAATTGGAATGCTACCTCTGCAAGTGTATTTAACGGATTCAGAAAAATTGATATCCCTACTGAGGGATTAGTACTATCCCAAACATTTACAAATGGCACAGGTTCTACATTCTTAACAGAATCAATTAATGATATTAGTGGTAACTCACCATTTATGTTTGTTGAAAACGAAAGGTTGGTTATATCAGCATCTAATTTCGCAGGTACTACTTTAGTATTTCCTCTTGAATTAGAAAACTCTTTAAACTATAAAGTACAATTTCAAATAGACCCAAAAAATTTCACCGATGTTCAATTTAGAATTGAAAACCCAAATGGGTTAATTCAAAACGAAGATTCTTATGCAGATATGATTGGTAATATTACAACACCATCTACACAATCATTTATGATAACTGCGGCATCATCAGGTCAATATAATTTAAGATTTACATTCTTTGATAACGATGGAACATCAGCATCAACTACAGGTACTTTTGATGAAGTATATGTTACGGAACGTGCTGGTAATACTATAGTTAGAGAAACGTTTGCAGTTAATGAAGGTTTATTTAGACAACGAAACGTTATTAAAAGTACTGAAGGTGTAATGCCAAAACAATTTGTATCAAGCTCACAACTATTTTTCCAATCAGATAACACTGGTGGGGCTACTGCTGAATACAAAAAATATTTGGATTCATCATTAAAATATACAATAACAAATGAATTAAAGTTGGGTAACTACCCATCATATGGATTTGCTGTATTTAATCCAAAAGGTATAAAAATGACACCAAGTCAGATTACAGGCCTGAAAAGTTTATATACATCATCTGTAACTCAATCAATTCAATTTACACCACCAACGAGTGGTGATTATAGATTTAACTATACATACTTTGCAACAGGTAGTAGTAGAGCAACTGGTTCTATAGATAACTTTAAAATAGTATATTCGGGTTCATTAAAAACTCCACCTGAATCTGAGGCATCATTCTTTAAAAACACTGGTGGGGGTACTTGGTACACATCATCTATGAATAGTACAAAAGTATCTCAGAGATTCAACAAATATACAACCAACTTAAATGCAAATGTTACTGAGTATGTAAATGATTGGTTAAATGGTTCAAGACCAAATAATGGTTTCCTTATTAAACGACCAGTTTCACAAGAGAGTGGCTCGGTAAGATATGGTTCGGCTAAATTCTTTTCAAATGAAACTCATACAATATATGTTCCTACATTAGAAGTTAGGTGGGATGATTCCACATTTAATACAGGTTCATTAAGTGCATTAACATCAGATGATATTGTAATCTATCCAAAGAACTTATCATCCGAATATAAAGAAAGTTCAAAATCCAGAGTTAGAGTAGTTGGTAGAGAACGATACCCACAAAGAAGTTTTTCGGATTCTAATCCTTATACTACAATTAAATATCTCCCACAGAATACTTATTACCAAGTAAGAGATGTTGAAACTAATTTAGTATTGATACCATATGATACAACTTATACAAAATTAAGTTGTGATTCAAACGGAAACTATTTTGACTTTTGGTTCAATACTTTACAACCTGAAAGATTCTATCAATTTGAATTCAGAGTTGATAGAGGTGGAAAACAAGAATACTTTGGCGGGAACGTATTTAAAGTGGTGAGATAATGGCAGTAGATAAAAAATCCATAAAAAAAGCAAAAGCAAGGGCCGTTGATAGCGCAAAACGAAATGCCATTCCAAAAAAGATTGGTAAAACATCTGATGATGTCGTTAAATCTAAAATCAAAGGTAAAACTCCTGATAGAAGAGAAATCAGAAGAAACACCTCTGGTCAAATAATATCCTATGATATTCCTAAAAGTGGTGCTGCTAGACCTTCAACCGATGTTGTTGTAAAAAACGATAATGGTAAGGTGTATAACTATGGTACGATAAAGTTAGCTGGTGTACGGAACGAATATATAAAACAAGAATACTTTAAAGCAATTGATAATGATATTGAGCAATTCACTAGAGATGTATCAACAAATAAAACTGCTGAGATTAACAAACTAAATGCCGTATCATTTGCACCAATAGAAGGTATCATAACTGAGGATTCAGTATCTAATCTTAAATTTACAGGAGAAATTGTTAGAGTTGGTTCTTCAAACACTTCATTTTTTTATATTGAAGAGGGTTTATTTTACACAATCACAGGTCAAGGAACACTTTGGTTTTTAGCTGAAAAACTTAAACTACCAATAGGATTTAGAATTAATGATGAATATGATTATGGTGGAAAGTACAAAACGGCATTAGGTGAACAATTAGATTATGGTCAAAACCAATACGCATTATATGATGTAGAGAGTTACAATAGACAATCAATCGCATATGTAGAATCAAATGAGTATGGTGGTGATATTGGTAAACGAAAAGTGTTAGGTGATATTGCAGATGATGTTGTAATGATAACATATTACGTTAATAAAGAATTAGTAGGTGTAAAAGATTTTAAAGAAGATACCTTTCAACAGATACACGTAGTCGGAGATGAGGCTACAAAAGTAAGTTATGTACATTTTCTAAGTAAAGATAAGTTTGTAGAAGCTAGAAAACAAATAGCAACAACATTTACAGAAGATTTAAAAATAAATACAATTCAAAAGAGAGGTACACACGATTTAACTGCTAGACTTGATATTGAGATACACTATTGGGGACAAGCCAAGCCTACATTAATAAGAGTTGAACCTGCTACAACAACAACTAAGTCACAATCAGACAACGCATTAGTTCAAAGAACATATACTATTACTGGTGATAACATAACACCAAGACTTAGAAAAATAGATTTAAAGTACTTTGATGGATATACACCATTCGGAGCAGCCGGTACTGATGGTCAATATAGATGGAAGAATATTACTGTATCAACTACTTCAACTGGAGCAACAAGTCCATTCGGTCGTACATCCATTGGAAGAACAACTAAGACAATAAGAAGGAGTAGTAGAGGAAGAAAGATTATTTGTAATGAACTTTACAGACAAGGATATCTATCTGAAAAAATGTGGGATGCTGATGAAAGATATGGTGATATGATGTTTGAATCAGACCCTAAATTGGTAATCGGGTATCAGATGTGGGCTAGAAGTGTTGTTAAATTTATGAGAGAGAATCCACAAAATACAAAGTTAGCATATAAGTTGTTCAAACCTTGGACAGAATATATGGGATACAAAATGGGAGTTGTTGAGAAACCAACTCTTATGGGTAGATTAACTAATTGGTTAGGTACACAATTCTCTTATATGGTATTTGATTTGTATGGTGGAAAGCGTTTATTAGATAAGTATAATCAAGTAAAGGTGGAGAAATAAGTTATGGGATTATTTAGTCGTATAGGAAGAGGTATTAGAAATGTTGGACGTGGTATTCAACGAGGTGTATCAAATGTAGTGCAAACTGTAGCCGCACCTATTAGTAATATTGTTAGTCAAGTTCCTATAGTTGGTGGATTAGCATCGAATATTATTAGAACGGTTGCTAGAGTACCATCAAGAACTAATATAGTACCACCACCACCGCCAGTACCAGCGACACCACCTACACCACCAAATCCAGATGGAACACCTGGTAATGGGGCTGAACTTTGGAAGTTTTCAAAATCATCTGATAAGTGGACTAAAATGATTGGAAATCCAAAAAAGATAAGAGTAGATGGTGCAGATTATGATTGGGTATCAAAAGCAGGTATCAGTTATTATGCGTTGCCCCTACCAGAACCAGATTCATCACTTGGTAATACTGCTGGTGTCGGTGTACAATCATCAAGACCACTTATTAAAGAAAACGCACAGATATCATTTGAACAATTAATTTCAGGACTTCATTTTTATTATGAAGAAAGAAATTTCAGAGGTAGTAGTCAAAAATATAATGGTGTTAACAATTATGCATTTTTAGCATATTTAGCTGCTAGAGAATTATTTGGAAATGAAACTCCTATAATAGAAGGACGGGGTACAACGAAAAAGCTAAGTCAATGGAAATCAAAAATTAAATTAGTATCCCCAAGACTAAAAGATGATGCAATTATTAAAGTACTTAATTTTATTGGTGAAGATATAATAGCTGGTGGTAGTGGGTATTTAAATTCAAATACTACATTATCGGGAAGTAGATTTGGTTCTCTTTTCGGAAGTAATAAAAATGCTAAAAACTTTAGAGAAGATATAGAAACTAAAACGGGTCCAATTAATAATGGTAACATACTTATTAACTACGATGAACTTTTACTCAACATTTCAAGAATGGATGCTAGAGATGAGTTTATTATGACACGAATGACTTCTATGAGAAATGTTTTAAGAAAAGCGTGGAAGAAACGACCAAGTAGTAATCAACGAAGTAATGAAAGACTTAAAGATAGAACTATACCTGAATGGAAAAATGCTATAGATAAAGAGATTAGAGGTAATGGTATTAAGAAAACCACCTCAACAAGTGCATTTGGATTTAACAGGTCATTTAATAATCAGTTTGCAAACTTAGGAAGTACAAATGCTATCTATGATGAGACATGGATGGACTTAATGATTTTATTAAACGCATCGGCTAGGGCTAAGCGTAAGACCGGAAGTATGATGGTTACTAAGCAAAACGGAAAGCAATAATGAGTTTAGATTTATATAATAAAGGAAGTGAACTTTTAACATCTAGAAAGCCCGTAGATGCTCCACAAATATATACGGATGCTGATTTAGATAAAATTACAGTTGAACCTGTTCAAGTTACTGCTGCCGATTTACAACGTAGAGAGAGTGGGTATCCTTCAGATATACCACGTACGGCACAAACACACTTCCATATTTACTCTGGAGAAAATCTATTATATTCATATCAGCAATTAGCAAGAAACGGAATTAACTCTGTATTAGAAAACAATGCAGATACATTACATGATTATGATATTGAAATAAGTCCTGAAAAGGATGTAAGAAGAGCTAACATATCAAAAGGTTCATTTACATTAGTATATAATTTCTTAGACCAAAAAACAGATAAATTAAAAGTAGAAGAAGTATCAGGTGATGGTACAGAAGTACAATTAACACTTGGTCTTGGAAAAGGAGAGGTTAATACTTTAGATGGTTTACAAGATATTTTTGAAGAGTCATCACTTCTTAATAAAAATGATTTAGGTAAACCAAGAGAAGGTGATGGTTTACAATCACAATATGTATTAAACTTTGGTAACAATGATTTAGCGGCAATTACTAACTTTGATTTTACCTTAAATCCAAGAAAAGGACATCGAAGAGTTGAAGTACCATTTCCCGAACAAACATTCGAAGGTAACCCTACTAGATTCTATCCAATGGCGGGTACTGATAATCTTTGGATTGAAGTATTCACTGGTGGTAGTATATTAATTGAAGGTGAAACAATTACAAGTGAGGGTGGTACTAAAGAACAATTGGATGAAAGTTATACACCATTATTAGCAGATGTTACTATAACAGAAGAAGAACAAGAAGTTGTAGTACCTGCGGAATCAGGTAGTGAAGCTACTACTAAGACAGAAACAGTACAAGTAGCATCTCACTATCCATCTACTGCACCACCAAATGGAATGCCTGTTGTAAACAAAGGTAAGTACTCAGCTACAACTGCTGATATAAACATACCTTTAAAATTTAAAGCAACTGGTAGAGGTGCTAAATTTTCACCAGACCCATTATCATCTACTTGGGTTCAAATATCAGGAGATGTGGTTACTAGTAATGGTAGAATTCTACAAGAACCTATATACTATATAAATGGTTCATCGGATGATGCTAGAGCATTTCCTATAGCTAAAATGTCGCCTTACAGCAAAGAATTAAATGGTGCACCCATTTCATCTACAATTGATATTTACGACCCAACCTTTCAAGCACTTCAAACTGTAACTGTAAAGTTGTATAAACCATTAAGAGGTGATTTACAAAACGAACAACCTACAATTGAAAAAATAGTTAGGGATTCTTATATTGAGAAAGTTTTAGTATATCCATACAAAGAACGAAAAGTTCAAAATAACTTCTCAGAACCTAACTTTAAAATTGATATGGGTACTTATGGAAAATCTGTAGGTACTGATTTAAAAAATTGGAATAGTTTATTAGATGCAAATCTAGCTACATCCCAACAAATAATCGATAAATACATTAGTGCTTCATCAGCACCAAATATAAATGTAAACTATTCTGATTTTTCAGAATTTGTACATTACTCATCTGCTGTTGAAAGAGTAAATAACTTTAAATATAAATTAGAGTTAATCGAATCATATGATGGTAGAATAAAAACATTGAAACAAATTAGTGGTTCTGAAGCATTAACAAATATATCACAATCTATTGTTAGAAAGAATAATGTTGTAAGTGGAATGGATGGGTTTGAAAGATGGATGTACACAGAACCATCAAGTTCATTGTATTCACATTATAGTGGTTCTAGATTTACATTTGGTCCGTGGCCAAAAGTTAAAACACAACCACCAGTATTACATTCACCTACTTCTTCAAGAGCAATAAAATACTATAACAATCTAATAGAATCAGCAAGTTACTTTGATGCTATGAATGATGCACGATTAACAAAAACAATTCCAGCATCAATCGTTGAGGACCCGTTAAACAGAGATTATGTATTGTTCATTGATATGATAGGACACCACTTTGATATTACATGGGCTTACATTAAAAAATTAACTTCTATTCATACGAGAGAAGAACATCCATTTGATGGTATGCCAAACAACTTACTTTATGATGTGGCTAAATCTATGGGTTGGAAATTATCACATGGTAAAGATAGAGAAGAACTTTGGAACTACGCATTGGGTACAGATAAGTTTGGTAACCCAGTCCAATCGGGTTCACTAGCATCCAAACCAATAGAACAATATACTCATGAGATTTGGAGAAGAATTGTTAACAACATACCATACCTTCTAAAAACAAAAGGTTCTGCTAGAGCCGTTAAAGCATTGATTTCAACATATGGTATTCCTCAAACATTCTTATCAATTAGAGAATATGGTGGGCCTGTAATTAAAAAGGAAAGACAATTTTGGGAGCATGATAGATTTGTATATCATCAGAGATTTGATACCGATAACTATATGGAAGTTCCATTTGGTAAGGTAAATGATATTGACCCAATAACATATAAAAACAGAGACCCGAATCCTATTGATACTATAGAATTACAAGTTCAACAAAATATGAATAGAGATACTGCTATCTTTAATAAGGATGGTAAGTTTGCAGTACGATATGAAAATGTATCTACCGCTAGAAAAGGAGTTAGGGGTAACATACATTTTTATCTAAGTGGTAGTAGTGGGTATAAATCAGCATCTATTAACAACATAAGTTTATTTGATTCTAAGATGGGAACGTTAATTGTTCAAAGAGAAGAATCAGTAGATGATATCACTAAAGATAATGAGTATAAATTAATCTATCGTAGACATCGTAGAGATGATATTACAGTATCTCATTCGGCAAGTATATTAATTGATGGTTCAACGGAATCATCATACAATGCGGCTTGGACTGGTAGTGGTACATTGACAGTTGGTAAAACGTTACCTAATTCTTTTCCTGGCTCTGCATTATATATGAGTGGTTCAATACAAGAGTTAAGATATTGGGCACAACCATTAAAAGATATTGTTATTGATGAACATACATTATCAAGAGAATCATATCATGGTAATTCACCATCTTCTTCTTATTTTGATTTGAAGTTTAGATTTTTACCTGATTCAAGATTAAAAAACGTACAATCATATGATTCACAACCATCACAACATCCTAATCAAAAAATATCAACAGTATTAGATGGTAGAATATTATCCGCTTCTTTATACAACTTTGAGCCGGATGATTTAAGAGGTGTAACCGATGAGTATCATACAAAAGTGCCATCGGCTGGAGCAAACAATATTATGAACAATAAGGTTAGGGTAGAGCCAAACCGATTGAGAGGTATGTTGGATGTTGACCAAAGAAAAGAAACATCTAAGTTCGATTCAGCTCCAAATGATTCTAATCAATTGGGCGTGTATCTATCTGCTACAAAAATGTATAATGAAGATATATACAACCATACAGGTTTCTTTGAAGTAGATGATTACATTGGTGACCCAGACCAAAGAGAAGGGTTTACAGAACAAAATGAACAATTGGATTATTTAAGAAGGCAGGTATTTAAAAAGTATAGTACTAAGAACTTAATCAATAGTACTATCGATATATTGGCAAGATATGATTTCTCTGTATTTGAACAGATTAGACAAACCATACCAGCTAGGGTAGATTACAATTCAGGTATTATAATTGAACCACATATCTTAGAAAGACCTAAAGTTAAATCTAAAGCCAAACTTACTAAAACAGAACCATTCTACAAAACAGTAATAAAGCAAATCGATAAAGAACCTCAGATGTTTATCACTCCATTAGAAGTATCTATGAGTGCACGACCTGAGCAAGAATGGGAATACCCAACGTATGAAACTGAGATAAGTGGTGGAGCGGCACCTGATATCAGTATGGAAACAACTCCATTAGAGGATAAAGTATTAGTTAGACCAAGACCATTTATGACTTATCCAACATATGATAATTTTGATAGTTTGTTTATACCAAAAGCAACTGCTAGTTTTGATGCTGCATATGTAACTCATAAAACTCAACTATTCTTAACACAATCATTAGTTGGAAATGGTGAGTACCCAACGTATGGTACAAAGTTATTCTTAACACAATCTCAAAACTTAATTGGTGATTACAAAGATTATACAACTAAAATTAGTATTGAAAATCAAAGAAGTGCTTCGGCTGATTATACCAACACTCCTGATATTTTACTTACTACACCTGATAGAGTAGTTGGTGATTTTACATTATACAATGCACCATTAAAAGTATCACATTCTATAGAAGTTACTAAAAAGGATTTAGAAGATAAAGGTTTGATTACGGCTAAGATACCTTACAAACCATCACAATATAAATTTACAATCTTAATTCCATCACAATCAGCTGATGTTGGATTTGGATTAGGGTGGATTACAGGTTCTAATGGTAAGTGGAATTACGACCCTATTGGAACTACTGTTCTTAATAAAAGACCTGCTAAGTACGCACGAAGTATAAATTATTTTTATAGTTCAGCATTATCAGCATCGTTAGGATTATCGTATTCATCATCGTATTCCCCATCACAAGTATCAACTGATGAATTGCCATTAGCTGTATTTAATTTAAGACATTTGGGTTGTAAAATGACATCAGATTCTTTAACAACAAATTCACCAGATACACCTGATGGTAAACCTGTAATTGAAGTATTCCAAGCAGACCCTAATGTGTTAATCAATACATCTCAAACTGCAGAAGAAGGTAATTTAGATGTAGATGTATTAACAGGTCTTACAACTCTTAATATAGAAGAACTATTTATTTCTACAGAAGTATTCTATCAAAGAAGAATTGAGTACAAAAAAGAAAAAGTTAAATTCGGTAGAGAGATACAACGATTGGTTAATATTGAAGAACGTAGAAGAGCTGAATTCGATTTAAGAAAACAAAACTCCGAAGATATTAGTATCAGAGAAAAGGCTAGACAAGAAGAGTATGATATCGTAAATAACCCTGAAGTAGTTAGAAAAGAAATAGAAGAAAGAGAAGAAGAGAAATTTATTCAACCAGATTTACCAAGAGATGTTAGATTCTTAGATGGCCAACAGGTTAATGTTGAAAGAAAAGAAGAAATTGAAAAAGAAAGATTTAGCGGATTGGCTCAAAAATTAAGTAAACTTCCTAAAAAAGAAAGAGAAGAGTTTATAGAAGATAGAGGGTTGGATAGAGAACTAATTAAAAAATTAGAACTCCCTAAACCGAATTTAGATGAAATTAAAAAAGGAAGAGAAGTTAAATCAAAAAGGAGAGGTAAATAATGGCTAAGAAGAAATTAAAAAAGCAGAAAGCTAAAGCACCAATCGGTAAGCTATCTCCACGTCCAAGAGGTAAACGGGGAACGAAACCTATGTTTCCACCACCACCAACTAAACCACCTAAACCAAATGAGTTTGTAGGTGATGTTGGTTTGGAAGATTTTATAATGCCAGATTTGCCACCTAAAGAAGATGCACCTGTTAAAGATATAGGTAAGGTAACAAAAGAACTACTGAAGAACGAAAAAGAAATTCTAAATGTTAGACCTTTATCACCAGTTAAGATAAAATCTGAAGAAGAAGAGTTAGAGGATATCATCAAAGGAGTTGAAAAGGAAGTTGATACTCCTAAAAATATTAAGGGTGGTGGTAGAATTGATGATAGTGATAAGGTATCAGAAGAAGATTTCATTGATAAGATTACTAAACAAGAAGTAAAAAATGTAATCAAAATAAGACCTGTGGGTGTTAAACCTGTTCGAGCTTCTGATTTAGATGAGAAAGAACGAATCCGATTAGAGCAAGAAGAAAAAAGACGTAGAGAGCTTGACTTAGAACGTGAAAGAGAAATCAATGAAGCGTTTAGAGATGAGGAAAAGAGAAGAATTTTATTTGATGAAGAACTCAAACAAAAACGAGCTGAATTCCAATTGTATTTAGATGACGTATATCCTGAGTTTAGTAAAGGTAATTCTAAGAATCTTAAAAAGTTTTCTAAAACAGAACTTGAACAAAGAGAAGTTAAACGTATAGAGGATAAGAGAAAAATAACAGCCAATAAGGATATCATTAAAAAACAAAAGAAAGAGTTACAAATAAAAAAGGTCGAAAGATTAAAGAAAGAACAAATCAGAAAAGCTGAGGAAACTAAATTTAAAGTAAACTTAGTTAGAAAATCAGAAGTTCATACTTTCTTTGAAGGTGATATCTTATTAGAACAGAGAGAGAAGAAAGAACGTAATCCTGATATAGCACAAGAAAGTGAAGTACAGATTAAGAGAAAAGAAGTTGCTCAATTAGAAAAACAATTGGGTAGAAAAGTTGTACCACATAGGGATATTGTTGAAAGTGAAGAATCTGATTTTGATTTGAATTCAGAAACTACGCCGGATGATATACTTATAGTAGTACCAAAAGGCAATAAAGCTTTGGAAGATTACAATAAGTTAAATAAATTAATAAACATTAGAAAGTTATTAGATATAGATAAAAAAGAGGATATTGATTACATCAAAACTAAAAATCAAAAATCTAAAACAAACCCATTATTCAGAAAGAAGTGAGGAAATTAACTTTTTTAATAAAAATTTCATATTTATTAGAAACCTCATATTTATTAATGGTTTAAAAGAAATAATTTGGCATGGTGTCAAATTAACTTAAAAATATTTTTTATCATATTTATAAGGGAACAAAGAAAATACAAAAAGGTAACACATTATGGGATATTTAGATAATTCATCAATAACGGTAGATGCTATCCTTACCAAAAAGGGTAGAGAGTTATTGGCAAAAGGGAGAGACTTTTTCGTAATCAGTCAGTTTGCATTAGCAGATGATGAGGTTGATTATGAATTGTGGAATGCGGCACATCCACTAGGTTCTGATTACTACGGAATCATTATTGAGAATATGCCAATTGTAGAAGCAGTAACTGATGAGAGTTACTCTTTAAAGTATAAACTATTAACATTACCAAAGAATACAATTCGTATTCCTCAGATTGTTCCGAATCCAACGGACATTACTTTAGAAGAAGGTGGTAACCAACAGGTTGTTACACTTACTACTAAAAATGGTGGTAATGAAACATTAGGATACACCGTAACACTAATCAACTCTGATGCCGCAAGTATAGTTGGTGATGGTAACGGAATCGCTAATAACGCTGACCCAGTAGGGCCAAACGAAGATAAGAGAAGTATCACTATTAGCACAAACTCAACATTTACAGTAACTTCAAAAGTATTAGCTGATAATGTTGATATATCGACAAGAGTAGTTGTTGTTGGTAATGAAACAGGTGGTAGAGAAGAAATCACATTAACAGTAACAAATAACCCAGATATTTCAGTAGGTAATACTATCGATGGGTCAACATTATAATAAAAAATTAAAAGGAAATAGATATGGCAATTTTACCAGCAGGTTCGTTTAATACATCAAAAAGAGTATATACGGCATTCAAAGTAGGAGATGTAGTCGAAGGTGGCGTTGAGAGAGTGACTAGAGGCCTTTGGAGTGGTAACGTAGGTACGTTATCTTCTTTCCATACTTCTTCAGCACAATCAGCATTACAGAAACAATATTACTACGAAGTTTTTAATGGAATTTCAACTAACTCACAAAATGAGAGTCAGTTTTCTATAGCATACGGACATAATGATGGTAGTGGGTCATTAGGACAGAACGAAGATTCTCCTTCAAACGCAATCTATTCCCAATACCAACAAATCCTTTTGCCAGGAAACCAAAGAGTATTTAAATTTAATAATGTTGCATCTCAACATATTTACGCAATCAACCTCAACAGAGCTAGATTGAAAGATAGGTTAGACCCAGGTAACTTCCAATTGAATCTTGGAGAAATCACACATAGTAACGCTTCTGGTGCAATTAACAAATACGCAACAGGTTCTAACATCCAATTAAAAGTTGGTGGAAAGATTGTTCATCTAATAGATGATTCAGCAGATACACAACAATCAGCTGGACAAGTTGGTAGAGTGTATAACTTAGTATCTGGTTCTATCCTTAAAGGTGTTCATTCACCAGCCAAATATTATGGTTCAGTATTCCCAGAGCAAGGAGTTATCATTCTAAACGCTGATAAACTAAATACTGAGTTAGCATTTAACACTGTAACAGGTTCAAACATCAATGGTGATAACGCTATGAAGTTATTCCACTCTATTAGTGGTTCTTACGATACTAGAGATGGTGGTAATAGACTTGGATTCCAAGCTAGAAATGAAGAAAGAGTTCAATCAACATTCTATTTCGTTAGAGCTAAGAATGGTGAATATAACTTCTCAAATAATCCATCATATGTAACTGGTTCAAATGGTAAATTTAGACAAGATTCTTTTATTAATAATCCAAAATCATACATAACAACTGTTGGATTGTTTAATAGTTCACAAGAACTATTAGCAGTAGCTAAGTTATCTCAACCAATTTTAAAATCATTCTCTAATGAGGTATTGGTTAAGGTTAAGCTAGACTTTTAATAATTAGCAATATGTAATTTAAGATTGCCGTAAGTGTTAATATATTTACGGCAATTTTTGTTTATACCCGAATCTTAGTATTAATAAATTATAAATTCATATTTATAGTAAGAATATAAGGATTGATAACATGGCAGAAGCACTAAAACCTATAAATGGGGGTGGGTTACAACTTTACCCTTTCAATGCACATAAAAGATGGATTGTTACCGATGTAAATTACAGAGATGATTTATATCAAACATCCATCATAAAAGGTATATCGCCACTCTACAGAGAGAAAGTTCCCCTATCCCAATCATTTCAAAATTCATTGGTTGCGGATGATTCTCAATTAGATAACACCAATTCAAATACAACTTCTAACTTAGCTAAAAAAGAACAAAAGGTTATATGGTCTGGGTTAAACCAACAATTTTTTAAACATAGACCTAACAACGAAAGAGATTTATATGTTTCGGCATCTATATTCTCAGTACCTCATCAACGATTGGGTGATGGTATATTACCGGGCTCAGTAGTAATTGATGATAAATCACAAATAGGTAGAATCGGTGAACATATTCATATAGTCGATAGAAAGATTGATGAATATCATGGGTACTTAATCGATACATCTTTGAATACAAGTTCATACGCTCCATTTGGGGATTTGATGGGTTATTGGGGATTTAACGATGAGGTAGTTCCTGTTAGAAAAAACTTTGATAAGAAGATTGAAGATAGAAGTGGTTACCAAAACCATGCAGTTGGTAAATCATTAGAATATAGAAGAGGTATTAAAACAACAGGTACAGCATCATTAACGTCTGGAACTAAGGTTGTTTTTAATGGTACGGATTCTTATATAAAAATAAACAATACAAACCGATATTCTCCTGTAAAAGGAAATGATTATTCAATATCATTGTGGACAGAAATGCCTGTATCTCAATCAGATGTTAGTTCAACATACAATTGGATTTTAAATAAAAATGGTTCTTATAACGAAGAGTTTAGAACTAGAAAAAAGAATAATATTGCAACAAGACAAAGAAATAATGAATCATCTATATTCCCATATGATTTAAAAGTTTATAATCAATCAGCCGGTGTTGCTAATAGTGGTAAGTTGGTTGCAAGTTTATCAGATGGATTACGAAACGTAGAAGTTACATCATCCACTAAAATAAACGATGGTAATCAACATCACATTGTATTTAATAAAAAAGGTTCTAATTTAGAATTATGGGTAGATGGTACTAAAGAAGGTACGACTCCTATAAAGGTAAAAGAAATTTGGAATGAATACGATGTAGTATTAGGTTCTAAGTATATATCAGATGTTGGTAGATACGGAATGAACGCCAAAACTGATAGAGCTAGAATCGGAACTAATTACAACTCACTAACAGGTTCGTTAGATGAATTAAGATATTATAGAAGAGCTTTAACTACATCGGAAATTAAAGGATTATCATCCAATGATTGGAACACTGGTTCGGCATATCAAGAAGATATTGTAGGTGAGGTATTTTACAATCATGGAATAGTGGTAGTTTCAGACCCAAGACCAAAATACAAAAATGTATTAGTAGGGGATGGTAATTGGGATTACGATTCTACAAATAGAGGATTTACTGCAAAGTATAAATCTACAAAAAAATTGTATGAAACATCTGTAGTATGTGAAGTAGGTGCATCTGAATTCAATATAAGTACAAATCCATCATTAAGAAAAAATAATGATATTAGAGAAATGTTCTTAAAACCATTCGTAACAGGTTCAGATTTCTCACCATACTTTACACAAATTGGATTATATAATAAGGAAGGGGATTTGATTGCTATTGGTAAATTAGCATCGGCTATTCAAAATAGAAACGATGTTGATATTTCTGTAAAAGTTAGATTAGATATGGATGGCCCATTTGGTACTCCACACTTTAGTGCTTCTAAGGAAGATTCTGATTTAGGTAACAAAGCACCGAAAGCAAGACAACAACCTCATATTTTACAAAAAAGACCTGATGGTAAATTCCGATGGAATCCACAAGGTTTTTAAAAAAAGAATAGTTATGAATAAAAAAGGAAACTGGTCTCACATCCAAAAGATGAAGGGACACAAAAGTGGGTTGGAAACTCGCATAGATGAGCAACTTAAATCACAAGGTATTGATGGTGAGTATGAAGAGCACGAAGTATCATACACAATACCAGCAACTAATCATACTTACAAACCCGATTTTAGATTACCTAACAATATCTTCATAGAATCAAAAGGATGGTTCTTACCTGAGGATAGAAAAAAACATTTATTAATAAAAGAACAGAATCCTGATATGGATTTAAGGTTCGTACTACAATCCCCAAATTCTAAAATATACAAAGGTTCTAAAACCACATATGCACAATGGTGTGAGAAGAACGGATTCAAATGGGCTAAAAAAGAAATCCCACAAGAATGGATAGATGAAAAAGAAAAAGTAAATTTCTTTGGTTAATTCAAATATTTTTTGTATATTTAGAACAATATGGAAGAAAGACTACTCTCTTTACTAGAATCAGTCTTAGGTAAAGCTAAGAAAACAAGTGGTGATAATTATGCGTTTTGGTCTCCTTTTGTGAACCACCATAAACCTAAATTAGAGATAAACATAAAGTTAAACTCTAATGCAGATAACCCTTGGCATTGTTGGATATCCGATGAAAAAGGTAAATCAATCCGTTCTCTTTTTAGAAAACTCAAAGTATCTAAAGAGATTTGGGATGAGCATAATTCTATTTTCAGTAGAAAGTATAGATACAGAACTGATGTAGCTACCGAAGAATCCAAAGTGGTTCAATTACCTAAAGAATATATTCCTTTATGGAAACCTTCAACATCCGTTATAAGAAAACATGCGTTATCTTATTTAGATAGAAGGGGTGTGAGTTCGGCAGAGGTGTTAAAGTATCAAATGGGATATTGTGAGGAAGGAATATACAAACATAAAATAATCGTACCATCTTATGATGAGAATGGTATGTTAAATTATTTTGTAGGAAGAAGTTTTTACGATACGGCATTTAAACATAAGAATCCAGAAGTATCTAAAGATGTAGTAGGATTTGAGATGTTTGTTAATTGGGATTTACCAATTGTAATATGTGAAGGAGTATTTGATGCAATAGCAGTTAGAATGAATAGTATCCCATTGTTTGGTAAATCACCACAATCGGAACTACAAAAGAAAATAATTAGTAAGGGTGTTAAAAGTGTATATCTGGCATTAGATTCAGATGCTTTTAAGAACTCACTCCGATTCGCAGAATCCCTTATGAATAATGGAGTGGGAGTTCACATCGTTGAACTAAAAGATTCAGACCCATCAGATATGGGTTTTAAAACTATTAATGAAAAAATAAAAAGTACGGAATTACTTTCTCTAAGGAAGTTAATGGAGTATAAGTTATTAGGTGTATGAGAAAATCGAAGAGAATTAAGTATGATGGTACAATTGAAAAGATTTACCACATAGCTGATGTACATATCAGAAATTTAAAAAGACATAAAGAGTATCGTGAAGTATTTAACCATCTTTATGAGTATATTTCATCGACAATGAATGATAAATCCATCATAGTGTTGTGTGGTGATATCGTTCATGCTAAAACTGATATGACACCTGAAGTTATAGAAATGACTCAAACATTTCTAAAATCGTTATCGGATATGTTACCAACTATTCTGATACCAGGTAATCACGACGCCAATCTAAACAATCCAAATAGATTAGATGCATTATCACCAATCGTAAACGCATTGAATCATCCTAATCTACATTATCTGAAAGATGATGGAGTTTGGAAAATGGGTGGAATTTCCTTTTCACACTCATCTGTTTTCGGTGATGTAAAAGAAATTATTCCTGCTGAAGAGGTGCATGGTGATTATAAGATTGCCTTATATCATGCGCCTGTAGATAAGGTAAAAACAGAATACGGATTCCAATTAGAGAATAAAAACGTAAAGGTAGATTCATTCGATGGTTACGATTTAGTTCTATTGGGGGATATTCACGTACCAAATCAATCATTAAACGATGAGGGTACGATAAAGTATTGTGGTTCTACGATTATGCAGAATCATGCCGAAGCCAAATATCCTGAGCATGGTATTTTGGTATGGGATATTGAAACCAAAGAATCAGAGTTTGTTCCGATTCACAATGATTATGGATATGTAACCTTAGATGTTGAGAACGGAAAGTTGATAGGTAATCCAACGATACCTAACAAACCTCGTATGAGAGTTAGGGTAAAAGATACATCACAATCACAACTAAAGAAAATTATATCAGAAGTTAAGGTTGGTAGAAAAGTACAAGAACTAACGATTCAAAAAGTATTATCAGATAGAAACGATTCTATTGGTGATTCAAACATCACATTACAAAACGTAAGAGATATTGGATTCCAAAATAAAATGATGGAAAAGTATCTATCAGATAAGTACATCATCGCTGATGAACAAATGGAAGTGATACGAAACATCAATCAAGATATAAACAATAAGTTGGGTGGTGTTCACGGAATGAAAAACATTATATGGAAACCAAAAACATTTGAGTTCTCTAATATGTTTTCATATGGTACAAACAATGTAGTTGATTTCTCACAAATGAAAGGAGCATATGGAATCTTTGCTCCAAACGCTAGTGGTAAATCATCATTATGGGATGCTCTATCATTCTGTTTATTTGATAAGTGTTCTCGAACAAACAAAGCATTGGATGTATTGAATTACTCTAAATCAAAGTTTGATTGTAAGTTTAACTTTGAGATTAATGGTATTGATTACTTTATCGAAAGAGTTGGTAAGAAGTCGCCTAAGAGGGGAACTGTAAAGGTTGATGTAAACTTCTATCGGATAAACGAAGATGGTTCTACTGAATCTCTAAATGGTGAAGAGAGAAGAGATACAAACTCTATAATCAGACAGTATGTTGGTTCGTATGAAGATTTTATTCTTACAGCAATGTCTAATCAATCTAATAGTGGTGGGTTCATTGAGAAATCACAAAGAGAGAAGAAAGAACTTCTTGCTCAATTCTTAGATATGAATGTATTTGAAGAATTGTATCAAATAGCTAATGATGAGATTAGAGAGTTAAGTGCTTTACTAAAAGATTATAAGAATCAAAACTTTACTGATAAATTAGTAGAAGCAAAAGAAGATTTACAAAAGAATGAAAAGGTACTAATTAAACATAATGATAAACTATCTAAGTTAAAAGACAAACGAAATGAGTTAAGAGAAACTAAAGATAATTTAGTATCTGAGTTAAAACCTGTAGATGATACAATCATAGATACAGATTCTCTTAAAGAACTTAAAAAAGAATTAAAAGTTCAAATAATAGATAAATCGAAAGAATGTAATGGTTATGTTACAGATATCGAAACTTTATCTGTAGATTTGGATAAGGTATCTGGTTTATATCAATCATATGATTTAAATATTTTAAAAGATAATCACTTAAAATACCAATCCTATGTTGGTAGATTAGAAGAGATTACACATTCGTTAGATTCTATCAATACCGATATAGAACATAAGCAAGAGCATTTAGATGGAATTGGTTCACTAACATTCGATGATGATTGTGAACATTGTGTAAAGAATCAAAATACACCATTTGCTAAAAAATCAAAAACATTATCTGATGATATCGAAAAGTTAAAACTAAAATCAAATAGATTAGGTGAAGAAATTATCGATATGAAATCTGAGATGTTTAAGTATGATGTTAGAGAAGTATTAGTTACAGTTCAAGAACTAAAATCACAATCAGATGATTTATCTAATAAAATAGAAAAATTAGAACTAACAAACAAATCCTGTAATTTAGAATTATCTGAGTTAAAAAGTAAATTAGATTCTACTGAAGATAACATAAATAAATCTTTAGAACAAAAAGCATCAGTAAAGCATAATACAAAGATACAACAAAAAATTGATAAAACAAAGGATTCTTTAGATTATTTAGATATTGATATTTCTGATTTAAATGATGATATAATTGATATCAATGGCGATATTCGTATTTCACAAAATATGATTCAAACAGTAAATGATTCTATCGATAAGTTAGAATTTATGGAACAAAAGTATGAAGGGTATGAATATTATTTACAATGTGTTAGAAGAGATGGAATTCCATACGAACTAATTTCAGAGATACTTCCAAAGTTAGAAGTAGAGATTAATAATATACTACAACCAATTGTAGATTTCCAAATCCTTCTAAATACAGATGGTAAGAATATTAATTCATATATTGCGTATGGAACTGATGAGTATTGGCCGTTAGAATTGACAAGTGGTATGGAGAAATTTATTTCATCTGTAGCTATTAGAACCGCATTGGTAAATGTATCAAATCTACCACGTCCAAACTTCATAGCAATTGATGAGGGATTTGGTTCTTTAGATACGGATAACTTTAATTCTCTATATTTATTATTCGATTACCTAAAGAATCAATTTGATTTCATAGTTACGATTTCACATATTGATAAAACAAGAGATATGGTAGACCAAATTATAGATATTACAAAATTAGGTGGATTTTCATCTATTAGATATTTATAGTTATAAAAAGAATATATGGAGATTGAATGCCTTTAGTATTAAAAAAATCTTTTAGGGAAAACATTAAAGATTTACCAGTCTTAATTGATGATAAATCTACATTATCACCGAGCTTCTTTAGAGTGTCGGATGTTCCTCAAATACTCACAAAGGGTAAGAACCTTTTAAGAATATCAGGCCATCCTACAAATCTTAAAGAAGGTACTCAGATTCTTATAGATGTAAGAGATTCCAATGGGAATGATATTTACTATGAGATACCTGATTATATCGAAGATGATAAGAGTAGGTTAATTTCATTATACATTTACCACGATAAAGGTGATGATAACACCCCAAATGGTGAGGCAATAATTACGTTAATTGGTGTAGCTACTAAAACGGAAGATGGTAACCCGATTCCACCATCTTATAAAGATAAATATAATGTAAGATGGCAGGTTAAGGTAAATGTTGATAGGGATAGAAAAAGTATAACTCCAATCATATTTAATCCATTAACCACATTACCAAATTTATCTATATCTGAGAGTATAGAAGTTTATAAAAACCAACCACAATCAGGTAATAAATTAAATCGAACAACTCAGACAGGTAAAGTTAGATACATACTTAAAGGTAGAACTCCAATTGTACAAATAACAGATGGTAGTACCTTTAATCAAGAGATGAAGGATAGTTCTATAGTTTTATCAAACTATACAGAACCAGCTACTCCTAAATCAAAAGAAAAACCAACAAACCTAACCTTCTTTAGTGGTTCTATTAATAAGGTGTTGAATTCATCAACAATTCTTTTAGAAAACCCATACACAGCTACCTTTAGAGATAGAGAAGGTTTAAAACATACTTACAATTCGATTGAAGAATCGGATTATACAATACAATATGTTAGAAGTGGTTCTAACGTAACTACTGAAAATCAACGTTCATTTGTTAATTTAGCATTTACAGATGTAGACCCAATAGCTGGTGTTGTTGATAAAGTAAAAGTACTTCAAAAATCAGATGGGTTGCCAGGTGAATTTGAATTATTAAATGAAGTAGCAGTACCATTTAGTTCTTCATTTAGTGTGAAGATACCAATGCCATCTGAAAACTTACAAGACCCTAAGTTATTAAAAATTCAATATCTTAACTCAATTGGTGAGATATCAAGAACGGAAACATTATCTTCTCCATTTGTATTCGCAGGTGGAAATCAATATATTGGTGGTTCACAAAATTTAATTAGTGGTTCTCTTTTTATATCAAATGCATTGGGTACTGGATTAGAGATTGGTGGGGCTAGTAGTGGATTCATGCGTTCTGTTGGATTCAAAGGACAGACATCAGCATCATTAGGAACTGCGCCAGGTGGATTTGTAATCTATAGTGGTTCTAATAATTTAAAGATGGGGGCTGATGTACTACAAGGTGTTGGTATGCAATTCATTGGTGATAACGATGATAGACACCTTATATTCTCAACTGCCGATGGTGGTATATTAGATGTTAAAACTGATAAGTTTTTTATAGGTACTGAAACATCACAATATATTAGTGGTTCTGATTCTAATATAGAAATCAGTTCATCAATATTTCATTTAGACCCAAAAAATAATAGTTTGATTATTGGGGCAGATGCAACCATTGAGGCCGATTTAAGTGTAAACAATATATTTACTCCATCGGGTACTAATATAAACACAGCGAAAGCCGCTATAACACAACAAGGTTTTGCTAAGTTTACATCTGGCTCTATTGGTGGATTAAAATTAGTAGATAATAAACTATTTGCAGGAAGTGGAACATATAATAATTCTAATACAGGATTCTATGTAGATTCAGGTTCAAACTTTTCATTAGGTAATAAGTTAGTTTGGAATCCAACTACTGAGGCATTGGTAATTAGAGGACAATTACAATTATCAGATGGTAGTGATGTGGGTAATGCTCTTGCAGAAGCAACATCATCTAACACTTCTAAAACAGTAGCTTTAGGTGCTAGTAGTTATGTTGTTACATTTAACTCATTAGGAAACCAAGACCCTACAGGTCAAACTATAACATTAACGGCAACACAACAAAATCACGTTGGAACTGTATATTACGAATTCCGTAAAGGTGGTTCTTTGCAGGGTGCTAGAGGTACATCTAATACATTTGTAGCAGACCAATCAAATGAATTACCAACGGCATCAACACCAGTTACATATGAAGTAAAAACATTCGAAGTAGCATCTGGTGGTTCTGCAATAGCAAACGATACCTTAACATTGTTTGGTGTTCAAGCAGCTGCAAGTGGTAGTGATGGGTCGGATGGAACAGATGGAACAGATGGTAGTGATGGAACAGATGGAACAGATGGTACAGATGCAGTAACTGCTTTCTTAACTAATGAAGCTCATACATTTGCCGCTAATCCTGATAAGAGTATTGTATCTCTAACTGGTGGTTCAACGGATATGATTGTGTTTGAAGGTGTAACTGATAAAACAAATTCATATTCATATAGTAGAAGTTCAACCACCTCAGTTAGTTCTTCTATTAGTTCAAACACAATTACAGTAACATCGATGGCTCACGATAGTGGTTCTATTATAATCACAGCAACTTCGGCAAGTACATCATTATCAAAAACAATGTCTTTATCCAAAGCAATTGCTGGACAGACTGGTTCTGATGGTGCAGATGGTACAGATGGTACAGATGGTTTAGATGGTACTTCGGCAAAAACTTTAGTTGCTAGTATTGATTCACAAGTAATGGCATTTGATGATTCATCAGATACTTCGGCAACACCAACTGAAGTTGTATTCTCATTTAACCAACAAAACTTAAACGCTGCTATTGGTAGTGGTGATATCACAATATCGACTGCTGGTGGTAATGTAACGAATTTTGGATTCGATAATAATAGTGTAACAAATAGTAGTGGTAAACATAGTGGTATATCATCAGGTAGTGTATCGTTTACTGGAGCATTAAATAGTGGTGGATTAAATTCTACTAAATCTAACTTCCCAGTAACCATTTCGGTAACTAAAGATGGGTTAAGTGATTCAATCAAACTCTTTAAAGTAGAAGGTGGAGCAGATGGTGCTGCTGGTAGTGATGGGTCAGATGGGGCAGATGGTACGGATGGAGCAGATGGTACTGATGCTGTTACAACATTCCTTACAAACGAATCACATACGTTTACTGCAGAAAGTGATGGTACTATTATTTCTTTCGTTGGTGGCTCAACAGATATGGAAGTATTTGAGGGTGTAACCAATTCAACTTCAAACTATACTATTTCATCTTCAAGAGGACCAGGTGTAACGGCAACGGATAGTGGAAAGACAGTAACAATAAGTGGTATGACACACGATAGTGGTTCAGTTACAATAACCGCAACCTCAGCAAGTGTATCACTTTCAAAAACAATGTCGTTAACTAAATCCAAACAAGGTACTGCAGGTTTAGCTGGTAGTGATGCTAAGTTATTATCACTATCATCAGATTCTCAGGTATTCTCATTCCCTTCTGCATCTTCATCAACGGCAATTGATAATGATATAGCTATCACAATAAATCAACAAAATTTAAGTGGTACGATTGGTACTGGTGATTTAACTATTGTTGATGCTCAAGGTAATACATTATCAGACCCTACATTAAGTGCATCTGTTACTGATGGGACTGGTACTGTTACAGGTACTATTACATTTAGTGGAATTGTGAGTGGTACTAAAAGTAAGCTCCCAATAACAGTGACTGTATCTAAAGATTCTTTAGAGGATAGTTTAAAAATATTTAAGGTTGAAGGTGGTACGGCAGGTTCTGATGGTTCGGATGGTAGCGATGGTTCGGATGGAGCCGATGGGTCGGATGGAGCTGATGCAGTAACTGCTTTCTTAACTAATGAATCACACACCTTCCCTGCTGATTCTACTGGTGCTATCGCATCCTTTGTAGGTGGTAGTACTGAGATGGAAGTATTCGAAGGTATTACAAATAGAACATCCAATTATACGATATCCTCATCAAGAGGGCCAGGTGTAACTGCAAATGATGATGGTAAAAAAGTAACTATTAGTGGATTAACTCACGATAGTGGTAGTGTGAAGATTACTGCAACATCTGCTAGTGTTAGTTTATCTAAAACAATGTCGTTAACAAAAGCTAAACAAGGTTCAGATGGTTCAGATGGAACGGCTGCTAAGTTGTTAATAGGTAGTTTAGATTCTCAGGTATTTGCATTTGATAATGCAGCAGATAGTTCTTCAGACCCATTAGAAATATTCTTTAGTTTCCAACAACAAAACTTATCAGCAGCAATTGTATCGGGTGATTTAACAATTACAACCGCTGGTGGTTCTAATATTACTAACTTTGATTTTAATAATTCTGATATTAGTAGTGGAACAGGTATCGTAAGTGGTTCTATTGTATTCTCACAAGCATTAAATAATGGTGGGGCAGCTGGAACTAAATCAAATCTACCGATTCAAATATCAGCAACCAAAGATGGATTACAAGATTCTGTTAAAATATTCAAAGTAGAAGGTGGTACTGCTGGGGCAGACGGTACTGATGGTACTGATGGTGCTGATGGTTCTGATGGTGAAGATGCGAGAGTAATGATTCTTACAAATGAATCACACACATTTGCCGCTCAACCAAACGGAAACATAATCTCATTTACAGGTGGTGATACCGATGTTAATATTTTTAAAGGTATTACAAATACAACTTCAAATTATTCTATAAGTGCAACATCAACAACATCTGTTAGTTCATCTGTTAGTTCAAATACAGTTACTGTAACTTCAATGGGACATGATAGTGGTTCGTTAATAATTACAGCAGTATCTGCAAGTGGAGCTTCTGGTGAAGTTAGTTTAAGTAAACTAATGAGTTTAACAAAAGCTAAACAAGGTACTGATGGACAGGATGGTACTGATGGACAGGATGGTAGTGATGGGCAGGATGGTAGTGATGGATTAGATGGTTCATCTGCAAAAATATTAACAATCACATCTGATTCACAAGTATTTGGATTTGATGATTCATCTGATAATTCAGCAACCCCATCATCAATTGTATTTACAATAGCTCAACAAAATTTAGCACATACAATCGATACAGGTGATATTACAATCACAAAAGCTGGTGGTAGTACACTTACTACTCCATCTTTAAGTGGTACAATTAGTAGTGGTACTGGGCAACAGACATTTACAGTTCCATTCTCATCTTTAGCAAAATCAGATTTACCATTAACTGTATCTGTATCAAACAATGCAAATAATTTATCTGATTCAACAAAGGTATTTAAAGTAGAAGGTGGAGCAGATGGTGCTGCTGGTAGTGATGGGGCAGACGGTGCGGATGGTACGGATGGTTCGGATGGTGCGGATGGTTCGGATGCAGTAACTACATTCCTTACGAATGAAGCTCATACATTTGCCTCTCAAAATGATGGAACAATTGTATCGTTTGTTGGGGCAACTACGGATATGGAAGTATTCGAAGGTGTAACTAACTCAACTGATAATTATACATTTACACGAACAAACGGAGCTGGTGTAAGTTCAACAATTTCAACAAACACCATCACTGTTACTGCGATGACTCACGATAGTGGTTCTATTGATATTACGGCAACAAGTGGAAGTACATCATTAACTAAAACAATGAGTTTAGTTAAATCTAAACAAGGTACTGCAGGTTTAGCTGGAGCTAATGCTAAATCGGTTTCAATTGTAGCTGATTCTCAAACATTCGCATTTGATAATTCAGTTGATACAACGGCAACGCCTTCATCTATAAACTTTACAGTTAATCAACAAAATTTAAGTGGTACGATTGGAACATCTGATATTACAATTACAAAGGCCGGTGGTTCTACATTTACAACCCCATCGTTAGGTGGTTCTGTAAGTAGTGGTACAGGTACAAGAACATTCGCATTACCATTCTCATCATTTAGTAAAACGGATTTACCACTTAGTATTTCAGTATCCAAAGATTCTCTAAATGATTCTACAAAAATATTTAAGGTACAAGGTGGGGATACAGGTTCGGATGGAGCTGCAGGTGCTGATGGAACATCAGCAGTAACAGCATTCCTTACTAACGAATCTCATACATTCGCAGCTGACTTTAGTGGTAGTATTGCATCCTTTGTGGGTGGTTCAACGGATATGGAAGTATTTGAAGGAGTTACTAATAAAACTTCCGAATACACATTCACTAGAACATCAACCACTTCAGTAAGTTCTTCTATTAGTTCTAATACAGTTACTATAACCTCTATGGGACATGATAGCGGTTCAGTAGTAGTTACTGCAACTAAGGGAGCTACATCACTTAGTAAAACAATGAGTTTAGTTAAATCCAGACAAGGTGGTGTTGGTGCAACGGGGGCAGATGGTTCAAATGCAAAAACAATTACAGTTGGGGCAGCATCTCAAATATTCGTAAAAGCACAAAATGGTACAATAAGTCCATCATCAATTGTAATTACAGCAAATGGACAAAACCTAACCCAAGCAGGTTCATTTAGTACAACCGCTGGGACATTAACATCAACCTCAACTTCGACAAGTGGTGGTTCAACAACAGTCACAAGTGCTAATTTTGTGGATGGAATGGTTGTAACTTATACAACCGCTGGTGGTGATGGAAGTTTAACAGATAGTATAACACTAAAAGAGTTAGATGAAGGTAGTGGGACTGTAAGTGCTTTACTTACCAACGAAGCCCACGTACTCCCAGCATCATCAGCAGGAGCAGTATCCTCTTATTCAGATAGTGGAACATCGATAGATGTTTATGAAGGAGCTACTCAATTAGATTACGATGGTAGTGGAACTACAAATGGTCATTGGACTATTGGAACTCCAACTGTTTCACCATCTGGAAAAATAACAGTAGGTTCTATATCCGATTCAACAAATACGGCAGTAGTTGGAAATCACTCATCAATGGCAAACGATACGGATTCTGTAACCATAACATATCCGATTAGTGGTAAAACCCAAAATGGTACTTCATTTAGTTTTGATAAAACCCAAACACTAACTAAATCCAAAGCGGGTTCAGATGGAGCACCCGGTGCAGCTGGTTCTGATTCTAAGACTGTATCACTAACGGCGGCAAGTAATGTTATTACATATAATGCGGCAGGTAGTTCACCTTCACCAAGTAGTACAATAACACTAACAGCAACATCACAGAACTTTACAAACGGATTCTTTAAATTTACAGGTGATGGAATATCTGATGAAACATCTTACTCAAATGGTAGTGGAGCAAACTCAGATACATTTACTTTCTCAGTACCATCATCATATTTCTCAACTCCAAAATCAATTAGGGTTGGTGTAGCCGAAGGAAACCAAACTGAATTAGCATTCGATACAGTTTCAATTGTAGCAGTTCAACCTGGTACCGATGGTGCAACTGGTGCAGCTGGTTCTGATGGTACTTCTGCACTTACGGCATTCTTAACATCCGATGGTGATATAGTTCCTGCGGCAAACGATGGAACAGTTTCATCATTTGTTGGAAGTGGAACTGAAATGATAATCTTTCAAGGAGCTACTGATGTATCATCTGCATTTAATACTGTAACAAGAACAAACTCTACAGGCCTTACATCCACATTAAGTGGTAAAACATTAACAATAACTGGAATGAATCACGATAGTGGTTCTGTTGTTATTACGGCAACTTCAGCAAGTGGGGATCCTGGTCAGGTACAAATATCTAAAACGTATTCAATTGGTAAATCCAAAGCAGGTGCGACTGGAGATACTGGTGCTGCTGGTTCAAACGCAAAAACAGTTACAGTCGGAGCAGCATCTCAGATATTTGTAAAAGCTCAAAACGGAACAATCTCACCTTCTTCGATTGTTATTACGGCAAACGGACAAAACTTAACTCAAGCAGGTTCATTTAGTACAACTGCTGGAACATTAACATCTAAAACAGAAAACACATCTGGTGGTTCTGCTACTGTTACGAGTGGTAACTTCTCAAATGGGATGGTAATAACATATACTGCACATTCAAATGATGGTAGTATATCTGATAGTGTAACTCTAAAAGAATTAGATGAGGGTAGTGGGGCTATAACTGCAATCTTAGATAATGAAGCCCACGTACTTCCAGCAAGTTCAGCTGGTGTTGTATCTTCTTATTCAAATAGTGGTACTAAGATAAGTGTATTCGAAGGGGCTACGGCTTTAGATTATGATGGTAGTGGAACTACGAATGGGCATTGGACTGTTTCTACATCACAATCACCTTCATCAACAATTACAATTGGTAGTATTTCAGATTCTACAAATGATGCAGTGGTTGGTAATCATTCCTCTATGGTAAATGGTACTGATTCTGTAACCATCTCTTATGCAATTAGTGGTAAAACTTTAAATGGAACATCATTCAGTTTCACTAAAACCCAAACATTAACAAAAGCTAAAACTGGGGCAACAGGTCCACAAGGTGATGATAACCAAGATTTCTCATTCTTAGGTGACCAACTTTCTAATATTGCAACTCCATTAAACGCAGGGTTATTAATGACATCCGATGTATTTGGATTCCACAATGCTATATCTCAAGGTGATGGTACAAACGCAACGTTAAATGATTTCACATCATTCTTAGATAGTAGTGGTAATTTCTACTTAGGTGGAAATAGTAGTGGAGCAAGTAACCCAAGCGATGGTTATTTTGTATGGAACAATACTGATAAATCTTTATTAATTAGTGGTTCAAATGCAAAAATAGCTGTAGATAAATTTTTCGTAGGTACTAAAACTTCACAATTCCTTAGTGGTTCAAATGGTAACATAGAAATATCATCTTCTAAATTCCATATTAAACCTGATGGTGATATTATTGTAAGGAAAGTATTAGCTGATGATGGAACTATTGGTGGTTTTTCATTAAGTAGTACTCAGATTAATTCATCAAATAATAATTTAATACTAAAGGCATCAGGACAAGTTACGGCATCTACTTTATTATTGACTGGTGGTTCTGTTGCGGGTATGCCTGTTAGTTCGGATGAGATATCAGTAGGTGAAATACTTAAACTAAAACAATCAGGTCAAATCACAGGTTCATCCGTACAATTTAGTGGTGGTAATATTGGTGGATTCCAATTAGAAAATAGTTCACTCTATCAAGGTAATGGTGGTAATATAATTGTTAGTGCTAGTTTTACAATTCAACCTGCATTTGGTGATTTTGGTAATGTTGCTCCATTTGAGTATGAACCATCATTCACAAAAAATTCATTTTATATTACCAACATTTCATCAAACTTACCATCGGATAAATTAGATTTAATTATAAAAAATGGAACTGTATTATCTTCAAGTATAGCTGCTGGTGAAACGCAAGGTTTGTTTTATGATGGCTTCCCTAAACACTTTGCAGTTGTAAAGGAATATGACCCAACATCAAGACTCATTACTTTACAGAGTCCACATGGGTTAAACACTCCCGATACTCAACAAACCACTAGAAAAATAGATGTAGTGAGTGGAGTTACTTATAGTAATTATAACTTTAACACTTCTAATAAAACAACATCATTTACACTACCACAAAAAACTATATCTAATTTAATCCTAAGTTCATCAGGTGAATTAGAAGCAAAGAGTGGTAAGGTAGGAGATTTTACGATTGCTGGTACAGATATAGAGTTAATAACTTCTATTGAGAATAAAACTCAACAAGTTGATTTTAGAGTTTATAATACTAACAACTGGCCATCTGATGCAATTGCAAACGATGAAATAGGTGATAATGGTGGAAAACCTTTAGTACTAAATGTGTTTGGTGAAGATTGGGAAGTATATAATATAGAAAATAGAGGTTCTGATGGGGCAGATGAGGGCTTTGGTAACTACCTATCAATCTCAGCATCAGCGGCTTCGAATAATAGAGTTTATACTCAATCTCAATTAGAAGGTTTGGGTATGAATGTAAAAGATAGTTCTAACAATTTCATATGGCCATTTAATTATGATTCTGGAAACAGAAAGTTGGGTTATTCATTCATTCCACCAACAACAAATAAATTTGGTAAAAATGAAAGTTGGTACTTAGAATACTTTGGTGGAGAGCAAGTAGTAAAATCAGGAGATGTGGGATATGAAAACGCAACTATATCTTTTGTAAGTCAATCCACTACAATCTCAAAAGTAGAAGGTTTAATATTTGCGGCTACTCAATCTTTCATAAGTAATAATGAAAGCTCACCAATACTTATTCAACAAGGTGAAAGCGATACTGATTTACTTAGTGTATTAGGTAGAGAATTAAATACTGATACGTTTAGACAATCCCTTTATATTGATGGTCTTGGTGGAAAGGGAAGCAATTTCGGAATGTCTGGTACATCTAATTGGGTTTTATCACAAGCAGATAGTAATAAATTAAATTTTTGGGAAACTAATAAAATTGGAGGCCCTAGTGTACATGGAAGGAGTAGAACGCTACCAAATGTATCAGGATTATCACTTGAATCTAAACTAACAATACCATTAAGTATCTTGAATAAAATGAGTGGTTCTGTTAGTGCATCTAGTATCTTTGGAAACTCCGCTGCAAATAATGCAGCTACATATTGGACTACTCAAAATCAAGAAGGAGAAACACTTCAAAAGATTCTAGAAAAACCATTTTTATATTTTGGTAGAGATATAGAACCCGGTTCTGTACAAAAACTCTTCTACATTCTTAATGGTGTACGTGATGGAGTGGGTAGTAATTCTTGGGCAAACACCTCATACGTTTTTGAAGAAATTGCAGAGAGTGTCGGTGCTAAACTATCAGCAACAGCCTCAGTAAGTTGGATGCCATATTATCCCGTATTAGGTGGAGAGTTTATAAACCATAACGGTGGTAGTGGAAGGAAATTAGCAGCAGGTACATCAGGAGAAAGTTATGGTAAATATGCTGCTAATGCTATTATCGAAAAAAGTAGAGGTGATGACCCACTTTTTAGTCGTAGTGCCAGTACCTTTGTTTTTACCCCAGGATTTATTACTAGTTCTGAGATTGGCCAAGAATTCGCAGGCCAAATGAGGGCCAATGGTAGTTCTGAATATGAGCTAGAACATATTCAACCTAAGAATGTTGATATAAGAAATGGGTCTAGCACAACCAATGAACCTACTTCTCATATTATGGTTCTTGCAGAAGGTTGGTATATTCACCCACTTTTGGATAAGGTATTTCAAAATAAAGGTAATCCAATAAATTTCCAAAATTATAATAATTCAGGTTATTCAAGTGGTAATGGTGCAGTTGGTAATTTGGATGATACTCATAAATTAATAGCTACTGGTGAGGCGGAATCCGATGTAGATAACGCATTCCCTAAGAACTGGTTAAGATTTGGTAGTGCTTATAATCATGCAGATATTGTAGTTGGGGAAGAAGATTCAACTAGAAAATTAAGAGGACTTCCTTTAAAAGTAGAACATAATATTACCAGTGGTTCATATACATTAGGTTCTAAGGCAATATTAAAAGGTGGTATATTCCCAACGGATGTTGATTCAAGAGGTAAATTCCCAAACAACCCATCTGATGAAAATAAAACCATTCAACAACTTAGAAGTGCTTAT
>Ga0098045_1000065_pt1 | contig 44883 bp, 81 predicted proteins | sample 11_taG_FD_77071 | JGI IMG/M metagenome (GOLD analysis project Ga0098045, IMG submission 77071) | Marine viral communities from the Subarctic Pacific Ocean - 11_ETSP_OMZ_AT15265 metaG | ecosystem: Environmental > Aquatic > Marine > Oceanic | place: Pacific Ocean | collected 2015-01-16 | reverse complement strand
TACATTATCCATACGTATTCTAAAAAATACAGTATACGTAATTACATATAAGATATAGATAAAGAACTATACTATACGTTAAAGAATATAACTTCAACTTTTACTAACTAAAAGATAATATAAAGTTAATATCCTTTTCAATAGGTTCTTGTTATTTATAACTAAACAATTAACAATGAACTTAATAGAGATACTATACTTCACAATATTCCTTTTACCTGTCATATACTTCATAGTGTATACCATAGTGAAAGACAGAAAAGAATACAAACAATTCCATAAGACTAAAAGATTATAGTAAGTAAAAATACTTAAGACTAAATCTACTCGTTCATAGTCCTACACTCCGTTCCGGAATTCACTCATAGTTTTATTCTTAACTATTTTATAGTATATGATATACAGTAATTTCCCCCACAATATAACAACCCCCTTTTTATGGTAGGTCACTTAAGAGACCTTACATATGAAACCCATATATGTATTCTTTCACTAAGGGAATTATCCATATGTTTCTCTATATAAGATACGAATAATATATATGTAATTCCCCTATATGAAGAAGAATAAATGTATATATGTCAGTCTGTTTTTATAGGTGTATATTGGGGACGAAGTCCCACCTTCTCCCACCTAAAATAATGACTTAAATAGAGAGTATATAAGGGTTTATTTTTAGTAGGTCTTAGTGGTCATACACATAGATTTAGAAACCCATTTGTAGTCCATTTATATACCTCTTACGAGGAGTTGAAGTGGTACTCTAAGACACTAAAGTGTCCCACTCGCTACTATACCTTTACTACCCTAATACTCTGGGATATGTTAATACCTAATTAATCACCTCTACAGGTACCTACAGAAGGGTAAAAATGGTCTTTACACTATAGTGGGCAACAATAATGGAACACAATTGTGGGAGAATGTGGGAAATAGTAGTAGTCTAAAGTGGGTGAAAAGGATTATCCCCATCGTGGTCCCTGACTGACATTCTGACAAATCCTAATAAATTAGTATAAAGTTATTAACAATTTTCCCTCTGACAGTGTGTCAGGGACAAGTTATAAAAAGTTATTAACAATTTTAATAGGGACCATAACTAATGTTTTATTTATTTTTTTGTTAATAAGTTTATTATTGGGTATGGAAAAGAAATATTTAGAAGGAATCGGAGTAAAGGTTAGGGGTGAGGACACCCATTTTGTTGTGGAGTACCATGATGAGGTATACAGTGGGGAATGTATATATGAGGTTGTAAATTTAAAGGGGAAGAATAAACCCATCAATCAGGTTGTGTATGTAATGGTTTCATCTGAGATGGGGGATATCATTTCCGGAATAAATGACAGACATCCTTTAAGTGAAAGTGATATGGTGGACCTCACCATGGAGATAAGGAATGATTCTCTAAATGAATTAAATTTATATGTTAGAGAGATAAGTAAGCCAATTGGGTCCCCAAGTTAGTATATGTATATTGTATAGTAAGTTCAGAAATATTTTAATGACCAATATACTCTTGGGGACCACTTCAATTTGGCTCCGATGGATAAAGAGGGTGAGGTCTATATGGAGATTCCCAAAATAAACCTCAAGGGGAGTTGGAACAAACTTTAGTCTATGAAGTTCACTTTCAAGTTCTCATCGTAGGTATGTCTAATTTTACCTACTCTAATATACTTTCTGTGAGTTGCATCAAAGTATGTTCCCCATTCATCCTGAATTAATTGTCTAACAGTTTTATTCATTCTAACAACAGACCTCCACCCGGACTTAATTGTGTATTGGGGTAATCCCTTAACGTAACGTCTACCGTATGTTAGATTTTTGGTTTCAACGTTCAATGTAAATTCCTCGGTCCAAGTATTATATGAAACCCCATAGATTCGGTAGGTACCATCAAGGTCATAATATCTCTCAACTAATTTACCCCCATGTTTGTTTTTACGAAGGTCCTTTCGGATGAGCTTCGCAATCTTTTGGTTAATCGTATATCTTGTGTCGTTATTCATATGGCTAATATACAACTAATAAATCAATCCACCAAATATAATGTTGGGGAAATAAAAAATTATATTATGGTCACATTGTCATAGGTTTTATTTGGTGGAACCAAAAAATTGTTGTATCTTTGTGTTGACGCCTTGGTTTGTATTTTCCCCCACACAATGGGGCACCATAACAAAGATACGAAGAATAAATTTAATAACCTAATTAAATGGGGGGAAATATATAATATATAAGCAGGTTGGAGTCTACTCTTCCACCCCCGAATAAAAGGTCCGCCCCTGTTGGGGTTTCCCCCAATCATAATACAAAGATACGAAAAACATTTGAATTAAAAAAATTGTTTATTAATTAATTTCGCCGTAACTTGCGTTGATGCCCCAAACAAAAGGGGGGACCAAACAATAGAGCACCATAACAAAGATACGAATAATATATTAAATAAAAAAATAATAATAGATTTATTTTTCCCCAAAACAAAGAAGGGAACAATGGGAATCAGAAATACCGTCAATACGACGGTACTCCTTACCACACCCATCACATACATGAACCTCATCCATAAGCTGATGGTAATACTTCTTACCCCTACCAACTCTAAGATTAAACCGGAGGTACATGATAATAAAAAATACCAATAGTATAATATACCACATAGTATAAAATTATTTCTTCTTTACCTTATCATATCCCCACATCACAAGTAGACCTATGATTATCGCCTTTATAATTCTCATATCAATTTAATTTATATTAGTTATACAATCCCCACCAACCAAAAATGATTCAGTCCCACACTCAAGAACTATATTGTGGTCCGACAATTCATTGTCACCAATTCCTACATACGTGAATACTGTCTCACCATTGTGAATGTAATCCATACCTACTACTAAATCATTTAACCCTATCATATCTTTATTATTTAATAACAAATATACAACTAATAAATCAATCCACCAAACATATTCATAACTAATTACAAATAAAAAAAAGTTATCAACTGACAATGTGACAATTGTTAATAACTAATCCCCATATAATTTGGATATGTGGAATATACATCAGGGAGGGGGATATTATTTAAATGACCTAAATACTCCCCTACCCCCCGGATATACCCCCCTATGGGGGCCCCCTCCCCCGTATCCCCCCTCCATATAGGGTTTCGGAGGGTCAAAAAGGGGGGATAATCCCTTTTGCAGTGTTTGTACAAAAAAATTCTAGAAAAAAATTTTAGGAAATTTTTGGGGAAAATGGACCCCTATACTATAATGGGACTATAATGGACGGGTGTAATGATTACCCTTGTTATATGTACGAGGGTAATTGTTACTCTATATGTAAAAATAAATTTTCAGAAAAATTTTAGGGATTAATGGGTATTTATGTATATGAATGTAAAGATACCTAAGGATAAGTTTGAGAATATAATTATTACGTATTTGGATAGGGATGTTGAACCTGATTATTCGTGGGGTCCTGAGTTACATGATTTCTACAGGGAGGATATTGATAAATATGGTTCGTATGACTTTATGGTAAATGACATAGCTTCTTATTCTTATTTTGGGAATGATAAACAACTTTTAATTGAACCTCATCTTTATGAAAGGTTAACTAATTTATTTGGGGAGTTATGGATTCCTATATTCAAGAGATGGTTTGAGTATAATTCAGGTCTTGAGGTAGATGATGTATTTATCCTTGGGGACGGGTTCCTAGTATAAACAGTGTTATAAGTCCCAACACTATAATGATATTTATTATTGTATAAATTCTTTCTTCTTTCATATTGATATTGTTAGTTCTCTATTAAACCATCCTATAATAAATTCATAGTTACCATTGAGGAATCTATTGTGGGTTATTTTTATGTAGGGTATTAAGTATATTTGATATTCTACTTTATAGACTTGTATTTTCATCATATTTATTTAACTTATATTTTTTCTTTTTCCCCTCAATTCTATTGTTTATATATTCTTCATCGTATCGTTTTTCTACGATGTTTAACCATAACTTGACATCGGCAATTTCATCTTGTATCTCCAATGTAAATTCCTTCTTTGGTTTATTATAGTTCTGAAGTAACACTGTGGCCAATTCATTTAATTCTTCAATCAACTTTAGAGTTGTTCTATCTTTGGTCATCTTATATGGCATGGTTTCATTTATTTTAGTGGGGATAATTTTTCAATCTCTTTTAGTATCTCTTCAGCTTGGGAGTATTTCTCATCACTCTGTGTTCTGTTTATCTTTGACAGGTGGAATGCCTCATTCAATAGAGACCTGTATTGTTCTTCCAATTTTTCTAATTTACTTTTTCTTTTAAAGAATCCCCACATATTATTTTGTTTTTACTATATTAATTTTAAATAAACTCTCATACCACTGTTTTACATTGTGGTCACTAACATATTCATTAAACATCCCTTCAATTATATCCCCTTGTTCGCTTACAGTTGGGAACATCTTTAGGTAAGTCATTTGGAGTGCTTTATTGAACTCTTCAATTTCTTGAATTGTTCTTACAATCATAAGTTCGTTAATAACCTCATTTATAATATGGGGATTATCTTCATAGTCGTAATAAATATGTTTTTCTTTTTCCATTAATCTTTATTTTTGATTATTGATATATAATAATAATCCCCCGTTTGTTTGAAGGTGTTCATTAAGAATGTTCTAACATCTTCATCATCATATTTTTCAAGTAGTATATCTGCGTATCTGTGTTTTGCACTGTCCCACACATCTTCCCTTGTTATGTTCTCTATTAATAATTCTTTTTTTGATTTCATCTTTGTTTTGAATTTAATAGTTCTTCGATATGATTTGAAAAATCAACGTAACTTGTTTTTCCTCCAATGTTCCATGTAGTTAATTCATTGATTGTGTATTCAACATCATAAGTTTTCCAATCATATAATGTAAAGATATCTCCATTGAATTCAAATACCCATTCAAATTGAACTTTACCATCACCACTTTCTTGATTAAAAGTTGGTTGGCCAAAAGTCTTGATTAAATCTGAGTATTTTGTGTTGTGTAAATAACCTTTAAGTGAGATTCCAGATATTACGTCCAATGCGTATTCGGTATCTTGAAGTTTTTTTAAATAATTTTTCATGTTTTTAATTTGTTATACTATTGTATGACTTCTTAGACTACAAATATACGTTATTATTATTGTTAATACAAATCTTTATGCCAATAGGTGTACTATATTTTTGTTTATGTTTAATTCCCCCGTATAGTCGTTGAAGTTAACCCCATATCCATATACTCTACATCTTGACGATATTGATTTCTTTGACGTATTCTTTATTCCTAAGAATTCTGCCATTTGTTTTTGTGTGTCAAACCATTTGGTTGTGCTGATTGAAATCTCTATAGTGTGCATTTGTATATGTTTTTACTTGTTAGACTACAAATATACGTTATTATTATTGTTAATACAAATCTTTTGTACTAAAAATCCCGTTTTTTTTCCGGAACCGGAATCTCACTTCGTTCGTTGAAAAACCCCCCGCCCCCTTTTTTTGGTCGGTTTTGTCTCCGGAACCGGAATCTCACTCCGTTCGTGAAAAATCCCCCGCCCCTTTTTTGGTCTCATTAATTGGTTTACAATATATTTATATACATAAACAAAATATTAGTTACTAAATGCCAAATCCAATAAAATATAATAGTTCAACTGAAACTAACGCTTTAAATGTCGGTAACTTTTGGATAGGTACCGGAGATGTTGATAAGGGACCCACATCTGTTACAGGATACTATAACGGAATAACTCCACCTCCTGATGGTTATGCTATCTATGTACATAAAGCAAATCAAGGTCCTTCAATTCGAATTGCTTCTGATGATTCTGAATTGATTGAAATTACAAATGATATTGCACGTGCTTCATATACTACTATAACACAATGTTTTAATTACTTTGAAGGTCAAAATGATAAAATGGTGACCCACCAAACTATGAATTTTAGGATAACAGATGGATTGGTTTTAGATTTAGATGGTAATAACATTCCTTCATATCCTCATAATGGAACTACTTGGCACGATTTAAGTGGGGGTGGAAATAACGGTACTTTAGTTAATGGTCCAACATTTAATTCAAATGGGTATTTTAATTTTGATGGGACCGATGATTATATAGAATTAGGTTCAAGTAATACCTCTTTAGTACAAGGAAAAACTGAGGTAAGTATGGGTATTCTTTTCAAATTAGATGATACAGCTTCTTTAAGAGGATTAATAGGTACTTTAAATTATGGTTGTGGTCAAAATTTAGGTTTAGCAGCCCATTTTTCTAGTTTAAATTTTTATAATGATACAGGTACTTGCTACAGTGTAAATGTTGGAGGTGTTGAAACAGGAAAATGGTTATATGCTGTAGGAACTTATGATGGAACTACAACAAAAGTTTATCTAATTAAAGATGGTGTACTTAATCAAGGTAGTGGAGCTGGTACTAAATCAGGGGCAACTAATATTTTCTCATCTAAATTTAGAGTAATGGGTCCTAACCACTCATATCGTACTAATGGGCAATGTGCTAATGCTTTTGTATATAATAAAACATTAACTGAAGCAGAAGTCCTCCAAAACTACTACCAAGGACCAATCGTAACTGACGGGTTAATTAGAGCATTAGATTTTTCTAATTTAATGTCCTACGAAATTGGAAATAGTAGTGGTTATGATTTAACAGGAAACGATACTTTTGATTTATTTAATACTCCCACCCCTGTTACTGATTTTGGAGGTGGGATTAGTTGTAATAACACTGATGAATTTATTGCCTTAGCAGACAAAACACCTACAGATTATGTTTCTGTTGAAGTATGGTTTAGAAGAGATACAGCTGATAGTGGTGAGAATATTATTTTTAATAAAGAAAATAGTTGGGAAATTAAGGAACAAGGGGGTAATATATACTGGGCTGTGAAGGCTAATAATAAAGGTTGGTTTTGGTATGATTCAACAGCTAATATTGCTGTTGGGGAAACTATTCAATTTGTATTAACATATGATGGAAATTATGTTAAATCCTATAAAAATGGAGAATTAATCCAAACTTATACTTATCCAAGTGGGGGTGTTTTAGCATCACAAACAAACGCTTACCCTAAATTAAATAGTAGGGCAACTAATAGAACATCACCAAACAGTTTGGGTGATATGACTTACTTCCAATTTAGAATTTATGATAGAGCTTTATCACCTGATGAAGTGTCAAAAAATTATCACGCCACAAAATATAAATTTAATCACACATAGAGAGATTTAGTTTATTCTTATAAAACGTTCTCTATTAATATTCCATATACCTCACTCCTTTTTTTGGTAGATTAAATATTATTCACTATATTTGTAATATGGAATACACAAAAGAAAATTTAAAGGGATTATCGTTGGTTGAGATTAAACAAATCTGTAAAAGATATGGACTTCGTCGTACAGGGTCAAAAACCGTATTAATTAATAGTATTATAAAATACACGACGGAACCTGAGGTTACCGTTAGTTTACCTACAGAATATAAACCATCTCCGGGTAAGAAGGTTGTTGGGGTTATTATGGGGGACACTGAAAAAAGTAATCAGTTAGGTAAACTACGGGAAAAAAATAAAGTTAAAACTTTATACTACTCTATGGGTGTCCACTATTATGAAGTAGATAAGGAATTTAAATTTATGTAAAGATTTGGAAATACGATAATAACTTATTACCTTTGTGGTATACAAAAATAAAAAGAGACAATTATGGCGGAATTTAAAAACAAACAGTACATGTTTACCTTTGAAGAAGGTGGTTGGAATACAGTGTGGGCCAAAACCAAACGAGGAGCAATTAAGGCGGCTCTTAAAGAATATGAAAATTCGGATACTTTGAATCCTCGTGTCGATTCTGTACATTTAGCCACTGAAGAAGGTCTACGTACCGCCATGTCTCTTTTTTATTAAAAAAAACAAAATGAAAAAGATTACAATAGCACTACTTTTATTAATGAGTATCAAAGGATATTCACAATCTTCAACTGTTGGATATATTCCATCGACTAAATCGATTGTGTTGTGTACCGATAATATTAATTTAACTACAGAGTATAGTCCGTTTGGATTGTACACTATATGGGGAGGTTCGGAAGAATTAAGTCCATCCGATTATCGGTACGCAATTCCTGATACGTGGGGTGTAAACGTGGGATTATTTCAAAATGGTTTGAACATCGGTGCCGGTGGAACAATATTGTGGTCAAACGGTGGAGATGACTACAGAATAATCCCTAACGTCCTAATTCGTTTTCACCCTTTGAAAACAATAACTCAGAATAACCGTCAAACAGATATATCTTTGATGTTGAATATATCTCAGGGAGTTCACTTTGGTATCGGGTTATCATTTGGTAGATTACTAAACGCCCTTTAATATATACTAAATAACGGAATAATATGTCAAACTGTAAAGAATGTCCGTGGGTTGTTAGAAACAAACACAACGATAATATTGTAAGGTTCTCTAAAAGAATGAACAAACCTCACAACTGTCATATGGTTAATGGTGGTAAGGACCTTTGGAATATAAATGAGTCTACTATGTGTATTGGACGAAAAAAATATGAAAGTATTAATAACTAAATTTTATAAAAATGAAAATAAATAAGGTAGGTTCTAAAGTGGTAATACCAACTATAATAATATTTAAAGACTTTGTAAGTTTACATTGGTGGTGTTATGAGGTAGTTTTATTTGAAAGAAGGTATAAACATTAATTATATTACGTGTTATTAAATCGTTTTAATGTTTGTTAACATAAATGCTACTGTGGTGGAATTGGTAGACACGTTGGACTTATGGAAAATTGAGTGCTTAGGGGGAAACCCTTAATGTAGAACCTCTCAAATTCGGGGAAACCTTTAAAATGGCAATCCCGAGCCAAGTTTCACGTTTTAGTAAACACATCTGATTGTTTTTCTGATTTGTTTATATTTATTAGTATGATAAAAATAAATGATAGAGAAATAATTAAGGCCTGTGAGGAAGAGATTACTATGGCAAGAGCATCATCGAAGGTAGGATTACACTACAATACGTTTATAAGACATGCTAAACGTTTAGGAGTGTATAAACCAAACCAAAGTGGAAAGGGTGTACCAAAACCCAAGACCACCGGTAAAATACCAATAGATGAGATTCTTGCAGGTAATCATCCACATTACCAAACTAATAAATTAAGAAAACGATTAATTAGTGAAGGTATAAAGGAATTGAGATGTGAGGTATGTAATGTTACTGAATGGAATGGTAAACAACTCAGTTTTGAGTTAGACCATATAGATGGGGATAGATATAATCATCTATTAGATAATCTTAGAATTATCTGTCCCAACTGCCATTCACAAACAAATACATATCGAGGTAAAAACGTGAAAAAGGTGTAGAGACTTGACGGGAGGAACCTGTAAAATGGTTAAGAGAAAGTCCAGACCCCAAACAACGAAAGTTGGTAACGAAAGTTATAGTAGGTAAGAAAATCCAATGGACAGTAATGTCCGTGCCGGTTCGATTCCGGCCAGTAGTACTAAAGAGAGGTGGTGAAGCTGTAATAGATGATGGTGTTAAAATGACGAAAAAGGGTTTGGAGTAGTCAGAGCGTAAACAAATCATCTATCAGGAACCCCGAAAGACCCGAAACCTCTCTTATTTGCTCCGTTCGTCTAACGGTTAGGACATTAGGTTTTCATCCTAAAAATAGGAGTTCGATTCTCCTACGGAGTACAATGGACTCGTAGCTCAGTTGGATAGAGCATCTCCCTTCTAAGGAGACGGTCGTAGGTTCGAATCCTACCGGGTTCACCATTAGGACTTTTAGCTCAGTTGGTTAGAGCACCGCACTCATAATGCGTAGGTCGATGGTTCGAGTCCATCAAGGTCCACAAGTGAGTTCTTTGACATAAAAATTAAATTAAAAAACAGAAATTATGGAAATAACATCATTTATTTTAGGTGTATGTGCGGTCATTATATTAATAATGGTTGTGGGTACGTTTGTGAACATTATGAAAACAAAGTCCTTAAAAGAGGAAATAAACCAACTGAATCGAGTAATCGAAAATCAGTATCACGAGTCTGAAAACACTCGAACTGAACTCTATAACCATGTAGGTGAACTACATACTCAAAATGAGAACAGTGTAAATGAACTCTACCGTCATATTGATAGTAGAGTAGATAAGTCAGTAAACGCAATGAGTGAACATATCTCAGAAATTTATAGACAAATAGATAAACCCAAAAATTCCGTTATTAACGGGTAATAAATAAACCGTTAAAGAACTCACTTTTTAAATTTGCATGAAAAAACCAACATTAACCTTAAAATATTAAATTAATGTTGGGGTTTTCACGCATTTACCATGTAATATTTAAAAAAATAAACTATAATAATAAAAAAAAAGCTATGAAAAAGACTGACAGACCACAATGTGGGTGTGGACAAACAAATGACCCTAATGGTTGTTGTGATGGTTCACACCTTAAGTAAAAAGAAAACCCTTACGTTATGTGAGGGTTTTTTTTATGGTTATGTAGTTGACATTAAATTATTTTATGGTTATTTTTACTCTAAACAATATCAATTATGTCAAAAATTAAAAATTTATTAAAAATAATTAAGGATAAATTTAAATCACCTGTATTTGTCTCAGCATTTTCGGTGGTAGTTATTACTTTTACGTTATTCGCATTTGTATCACCGTATAAACTCAAAGAGATTTTTACTGTAAAATACGTTGTTGTGGGTGAAAAACTTGAACCTTCGAGTAATGTAGTTGTAACAGACACAATTAAACACTATGAAATTGATTTAACCTCATTAGATAGCATTAATAATATTTTATATTACGAAGTGGTTAATAATAAACTTTATTTATACACTAAACAAGACTCAATTAGTGATGAAATTGAAAGATTTAAGTATATTCAGAGTTTAGAATCGACGGAAGAGTAAAATTACTTTAAAAACTCTTCCACTTCTTCCTTTGTCGGATATCCCAATTCTTTACCACATATTTCACAATATGTTTTCATCGTATTTGTACCATTTTCGAACTTAACTTTTCTTTTTTCGTGTTTACAGTTATCCTGTAACGTTTGTTTTTCCTTATTTAAAACGTTTATTTGATTATTAAGAATATCTATTTTTTGTTTCTTATCATCTTCCATAACGTACTTTTTTAATTAATTATCCGTATAAAACGAAAAATGGGTACTCAACTTGACTATCCATTTCACTAAAGATAAATATACTTATTAATTGTTTCAAGGGGATATTGTATAAAATTGACAAATAATGAGTTGTTATTATAATATAATTTCACGGTTATACAGTTCTTTTTTAGTTATGGTATATTTATATATAAAACAATTCAATTATGAAACATTTATTAAATGATATTAGTCAAGATGACAAAAATTCAATTTTAGAACAACACGTTGGTGGGATTAGAATCGAAAGTGATAATTTCTCAAAACTTTTAAATAAAAAACGTGGAAATGTTAATACATTTATTATCGAAAATGAGAAAACAATAAACGAGAAAACAGAATCTATCACGATTACACCTAAACAAATGAAAATGTTACACGATGAAGGTGAATGTAAGTGTGGTGAAGTTACACTTAAATTTCCATCATATAAAAAATAAAAAACTATCTTATATTGAAAAACCCCTTCGTTAATTCGTTGGGGTTTTTTTGTTTACGGTGTATTTATATATATGAAAATAATCATTACAGAATCCAAAATTAGGGATATTATAACCAAATATTTGGATAAACATTATGATATGGATTCTTTCCATCTGTTCAACATAGAATCACCCCTTGATGCACGTAGATATTTCAATAGTGAGGTTGATAAGTATGGTTCATTCGATTTTGACAATAATAATCACACATTTTGTACTTATTACGGTGAATGGGACGGTTATGACTACATGTATCACTTAAAAGTGGACACACACTTCTCCGAAGAACTTAATAGTTTATATAATGATGTTTGGATTCCGGTTTTTAAAGATTGGTTTGAGAAAAAAACCGGATTAGAAGTTCGAGAAATGGTCGTTAACGATGAAATGGTACGTTTCGATTAAAATTATCACTTAAAAAAGAATAAAATTATTTGGTTATCAGTATGGATTAACTATATTTGTAATATAATTAAAAATTCGATAAAATATGACAGACATAAGAAAAATAGATTATTTATTTAAGGGAGAATTCGACGTTAATTCAATAATTAAAGAGTTAACGAGCGATAAATACACATATCGAGCTTGGAATGTTACAGAATTATATAACTGTTCGGGAAAAGGTTTATTAATAGGTGTAAATTGGTCGGGTAAAATGTATATTGTGATAACTAAAGATGAAAGTGGTACATATAACATAAATTATTTGGATAATATGTTAAGTTTATTTTTAACTCAGGATAATATTACCTCAAATCAGATATTTGACAATATTAATACTCTTTTTAAGAGAGTTTATACAAATAAAAGGTTTCAGGTATAAATTTTTTGTAAAATTATTATATTTATTAGAAAAACAATTTAGATATGGGAATGAGATTTACAATAACAGAACAAGAAAGACGTGACATTAGAGGCAAGTATAACTTAAGGGAACAATACTCCGAAGATGGCGAGTTAGATATTAATAAGTTAGCTAAAAAGATAGTTTTATCTCAAAAATTTTCTGAAGTGTTAGGTCAAATGGAATCTAGTGATTATAGTGACGAGTTTGAGTTCGGTGACAACTTTTTATCAGAACTATTAGATGATTATGTAGATTCCGATTTTTATGATGACCTATATGATGTAGTTAAAATGGAATATGGTGATACTATTTTAAATTTGTATTTAAGTGATAACGATGAGGATGGGTTTATGTAATCTTTATAGTTTTAAATACCGGAATGTAGAAATAAAAATTTTTAAGTGAAAAAAGAGGATAAACTATCCTCTTTTTTTTTGTATTAACTTTTTATTTTTAAAAAAATACCTACATTTGTATAAACAAAAAATATTATGAGTAATAACGAAGAAAAGGCTAGATTATACGAAAGATACATGTACGATTACGATAAAATAAGTAATGAAATAGGTGTCATTAAAATGAATAACTTTGATTTAACTAAAGATGAAACAGATAAAATTAAAATTTTAGAACAGAAATTATCTATTATCCGAAGTAGAGTTGAAATGTTAGGTTAAAAAAAAAATATATGGTTAAATATAGAAATAGGTATGGAGATGAGTACACATTTACTAAACAAAAAGATGGTAATGTGTTATGGGAAGGTGATTTTGAATACATGAGAGCCGGAGATGATTTTATAGACCCATCGGGAGGTCCTTTTATTAAGATTGGTCAAATGTTATCTCATGTTATTCATGGTGAAGATGAAATGAATGTTATAGTAGAAGGTTTTACTAATACAGAAAAAGGTATACTGATTAATACAAAACCCCATAAATTTGACGTAAACTATTTCACCCATTTGGAGGATAGAGATATAATTGGAGGTATAATTTAGAGGTTAATATGAAAATGATTTAACCATATTGTTTTGAAGATAGAAGATATAGATAGAATCATCGAAATGGCTTGGGAGGATAGAACTCCTTTTGAAGCAATAGAGTATCAATATGGGATAAAAGAAAATGAGGTTCGTAAGATTATGAGAAGTAACCTAAAAGAATCATCTTTCAAAATGTGGAGGGAAAGAGTAAAAGGTAGAAAAACAAAACATAGTAAAACAAGTGAGTCAAATAGATTCAAATCAAAAAATCAGAAATAATGAAAAAACAAAAGGCTAAAGTTTTAAACGCAACACTAAGGAAAGAGAGTGAAACATTCAACGGATATTTTAAGTATGAGGTTGAAATTGAAAATGAAGATTTAACTACAGAGAAAGTACCTGCGTACGGTAAAGATTTACAAGACGCATTGTCAAGAGTCGTTCACGACAGGAGAGTAGAAAAAATATTGCCGGTGGTTAAAAAAGTACCTGAAGTAGTTTGGGTAATCGCTTGGTTCATTACATTTACCGGTATTACTATTTATACAACAACTCATATGGAATTATTTGGTGAATACATTGGGTTAGTTTATTTAGGTGTCTTATCCTTAACGGTGTCCTTATGGTTAGCGATTAATAATTTTTTTACAATTAGAAACAGAAAAAAATAAAATTTATAAATTATGGAAAATACTGAAGAAATATTAAAAGATAAGTCTAAAAAATATTCGATTAATCAAGGGAGAACAAAGGAATGGGATTCCAATGATTGGCAAGGTAGAAGTGAAAGGCAGGTTAATAATAATAATAAACTATTAGGTATTTCGTCTATAGCTTTATTTATTTTACTTTTAATTCTATTAATATTCGTATGAGAAAAACACTATTTAATATTGAGTGGAGGAGAGCCATATTAAAGGCTATGGTTAGAGAACGTAAGTTAACTCCTGTAGAGAGAATGTCTAGTAGAATTGGATATATGGGTGCGGGTTTGTTAGTTGCGGGTCAGTGGACACTAAACCCATTTTTATTTATATTTGGATTCATATGTGTTATGATTCAAACAACTGTTCGTAGACAATGGAATTTAGTGTTATTACAATTAAATGGTTTGATAGCGTGGGTTATACACCTGATAACTAACACAAGAATACAATAAACCCCTCAATTGAGGGGTTATATTTAGTTAGGGGATTTAAGCCCTTCTACGTCTTTGTATTGTTCGTAAAACGTATCGTACATTTCTACTATATCATCCTTATATTGAATATCCATAAACTCATTCTTACCTGGCAATGTTAAGTTAGACTCTGTACGGTACCCTACCATCATATCCTTTAACTTCTTCTCAAAGTCTACCGCTCCTTTGGCTTGTAGTTTATTGTCTCTTACAACCTCTATAATGTCTAAAGTATTCTGTCCCGCATATCTCTTCTCTCCGAATCTTCTTACAACATCATTCTTTGTGTAACCCACCTTTAACATATCCTCACCGTTCACTTTCATATGAACCAAATATACTGTGTGTTCTCCAAAACAGGTATCCAATCTATTGTATAAGTAATCGATAATCTTTGGGTATGTTGAAATGATTTCATTAATCACTTCTATCTTCTCTTCCTCATCCTGAGTTTTAGAATTCTTATACCTCTCGTATAAACTAAGTTTATCTTCTTTATATTTATACCACATCGGATTTGGTAACTCACTATAGTGGTCCCACATTTCCTCTTCTACAATATCTTTTTTTCCTTTACTCATATTCTTTTTGGGTTAATTAGTACAAACATACTCATTAATTTTAAAATAATCAATTTAAATGGTTTTTTATTTAACTAACTATTTATAGTAAAATATTTTATGAATAAAGAATCATTAATAGAATCTAAAATAAGTGAGACCGGATGTAATTCGATACCTATGGGTCTCGAATATAGGTTTTGTCACTCAATCGAAACTCACTTAAGAAGAAAGAGGTCGTTATTGAACTTTACAACACGTAAAATAAGTGAATACGCTAAAGAATATCTATCAGAATATAAAGAGGGTATTAGGTCCATGAAATATGAAAAAACTTTAGATTTTTTTAAAAGTCGTCAAGCTATGGTTGAGGTAGCTATGGATATGTTTAAGTACTGTGAAGGTATAATTAAATATATTGAAGACCATATGAAAGGTTTTATTGAAGAACATGTTATAATTGACTCCGACGGAGAATGGTCGTATTTAAATAAGTTAAATACCAACTATTCGGCCTTGGCTTACTTAATAACTAAATTAAGATTTGATAAAGATAATATGTTGGATACCGACACAATAGTACGTAATTTTTTCAATTACGATGAAAAAACCGGAATAAGTCCTTTTATTGACTTTATTGATTCCATAAAACCTAGTGTTGAAGCAGAATCTAATAAAATAATGAATCAAATGGGTAAAACCATTAAGGCGACCACTGACTATGGTAATAAGGCTGAAGAAGATGTTAAAAATCTTTTATTGGATGAATACGTTGATTCAGAAATATACGACTTCACAGGGAACTACTCATTCATAGATATGATGGGTATTGATGTTGCAATTAAGAAAGACGGTAAATGGATACCAATTCAAATAAAGTCTAATCCAAAATTTTGTGTTGGGTTAAAAAATGTTGATGGGTGTGAAAATTGGTGTGTTTCATTAAATGGTAAAAAACTAATAATAAATAAGTATTAAAAATAACATAACATGAGTTTTAAATTAAATGAGAACGAAAAACGTCATATTTTAGAAATGCACGATAAAGTTAGAAAAGAGAAAATAAATGAAGATGATGGATATGTTATCGATAAGAAATACGTAGACGGAACAAAATTAAGGGCTTCTCAGAATTTTTGGGATACTATTAAAAAAGAAGAAGGTAGTTTAAAGGAAAGAGGTAAACCGGTTTTAAAGGCATATAAGTTAGGTGATGGTAGAGTCACCATTGGTTGGGGTCATACAGGAGCTCTTTCAAACCCAAAACCCAAGGTCGGAGATACGATAACCGAAACAGAAGCTCAAGAATACTTACAAAATGATGCGACTGAATCGGCTAATTGTGTTAGGAGATTTTTATCTGAATGGAAAACTGACAAATCTATCAAAAATAATCATATGATAACTCAGAATATGTTTGATGTGTTAGTTTCATTAGCATTTAACGCGGGTTGTCAAGGGTTAAGAAAATCTGACTTCATACAATTAGTGAAACAAAAAAAATACAAAGAAGCTGCTGAATTATTACCGACAGATACTACGATGATTAGTGGTAAATTCAGTAAAGGTTTGACCAACAGAAGAAAAAGAGAATCTAAGCTATTTTTAAAGTAGTAAATCTTAATTACTATTTACAATAATTTTGTGGTTTGGAATATTTTACTTATATTTGTAGTATGAAAAGAGATATACTAACAACCAAAACAAGTACTAATTACTACGGTGATTTAGAAACTGTTAAGATGATTAAAGGGGAATTCTTCGAAGATACTAACGAAATGGTTCGTAGTACTTGTGATATTGCGAAAAACGAAAAGAATGATTGTGTTGTTAGAGCTTTTATGGTTGCATTTGACATACCATATAAAACATCACATTCTTGGGTAAAATCAAAATTTAAAAGAAAAGATGGAAAAGGGACTTACACTAGTAAGTATCTTAAAGGTGTGATGGGCTCCGTTAAAAATGGTAAGAGAACTTCTCTTATGGGGATTAGCCCAAGATATAAAGGTTCTTATTCTCACTGTAAAGGTAAGACTCTAACTAATCCAACGTATAAGAAACCTACAGGGTATACTGTTAAATCTTTTATGGAACAACACCCTAATGGTCGGTATGTTATAATCGTTAAGGGTCATGCGTTAGCATTAGTTGACGGCGTTTTATATGGTAATTCGTGTGAACAATATGATGGGTTTCGTAGACCAATTCATTATGTTATTAAGGTAAAATAATGGTGAGAATTAAAAGTCGATAATGTCTAAATCGTATGCGCCACTAAGTAGTTTCTCACCATAGAATATTTCTTTAGATATATCGTCCAAATCATTCCGCAGATAAGCATTATCTATTGTTTTTCCGGCTATATCAGTTGTACCACCATCCCCAGCAACATCGAATTTACTAAAAAATTCGTATAAATCAACTTCTATTTTCACAAAAGGGTTTTCACTTTCGGACCCATAAAAATAGTACCTAACTTCAGTTAAATCATCTAAAGGTACATTATAGTTGTGATTTATATAACCACGTAGTTTATTAGTCATTCGGTCCAATATTTTATTTATTGAGTTAAAATTTATATATTCAACATTTAAATGTATTTGACCATCAGATAACCCTAGTAGACCATAGATAACATCTAAAGTTTCTTCAAGTTCATACATTGAAGATTCGTAACTTGAGTTATAACTACTACCCACAGGCATAAACTTTTCCAAATCGACGTATACCGTTATATTAACGTATTTTTTATAAACATCGGCTTGATATTTAAAATTCCAATCTAAGATATTAACACTATATTCTATGTCCGATGGGCCAAATATGGAAGTATCTAAAATCTTTTTTATTATGTCTAAAGTAAGTCTCATAAATATAAATATAATAATGATAGTAAATTATAATATTAATTGATATTTATAAAAGATTAATATATTTAAAATGAAGAAACTTACAAAAGAACAAGAAAGGGGTGTTGATTTAGTTATTAAAGCGATGACTAAATCTTTTAGTTTTATTAAGGGGGGTCAAGTTTCTGAAACTTATGAATTATACGATGGACTATTATTCATAGATTTATTCATAGATTTTTTCGAGTTAGCAGAATTAAATAATACTGAGATAAGACCCTTTTGGGTTGATTCTTATGAGAAATATGGTAAGGACATGTTACGTTCTACTACGTTATTCTCATATAACGATAGTGAAGATTTTTCAAAATATTATTCTATAAGGGATGATATTAAAAATAAACTAAATACTTTTTATGATTTTTTACCGGATAATATGTGTGCAGAATCTAATTTGGTGGGGTTATTTGATGAAAAAACCACAACAATTAAACCAAATTTAAGTGTTGGGGAATTCCAACAATACAAGTAATATGGATTATATAGTAAATGAAGACCAATTGAATAGAAGTATTGAAAAATACTTAAAAACTAATTATCCTGATATAGATGATATTGAATTTGATACTGTTACTCTCGGTGCTTGGACTGATAGTTATGGTAGAAAAATGAAAATGAATCGAAGAACGATACCTAAACTTAAAATAATTTTTAAGGAAGACACCATACCTTATAGAAATGATTCTAGAATGCATTTGAAATATGGTATTCAGGAAGAAATTAAAAATTTATTTGGATTTGAAAGTAATGGTATTATACTTGAATTTTATTATATAAAAACAACTGTAGAAAATTTTTAAATATGGAAGTATTAGTTAACAAAAAACAATATGGTAAATTTTTATCTATCGCTCAGGATTATTTAGATACACTTGAGTTTGATGAAGTATCAAATATAGAAATTTTACCACCTAACCACTTATCTGATGAAATGAATGTTGATACACCGTTAGGTGGTTTTTCACAACCAATTGTTGTAATATATTTTCCTGTACCTAAAGGGAGAAATTATTTTACATCTAGACAAGAAGATATTATGAATGAGATATGGTTAGAATTATATAATTTGTTGGGTATTACCTCTGAATTACGTTCTGTATTAGAGTTCCGTGATATTGATTAGATTAGTCCTTTTCAAAAAAAACGGATACTTATAATAAAACAATTATTATGGAAAAATTAAAAAAATTATTTAATGGAATAAAAAGTTGGTTAATATCTAACGGTGTTGAAGGTATATTAGGTCTTATTTTAGGTTTAATATTGTGGTCTTTCGGATATAAAATATTCGCAGGGTTTTCATTCGGGGTATTCGCAACTAGAAATTGGGATATATTAGTTAATTTTATATCTAAAAAAATAAAAAAATGAAAATGGAACAAGTAATGGGAATCATTCGACACATACTAACTTTTGTTGGTGGTGTTGTGGTCGCTAAAGGTCTCGTTGACGAGGCATTAATTACAGAAATAATCGGTGGTACTTTAACCCTTATTGGTGGAATATGGTCGATAGTTTCTAAAATTAAAACTGAGAAATAGATTACGAACTTATTTTAGTTTAAAGGTCTTAAATAAAAAAACCCCCTACTAAGGGGGTTTTTTATTTTACACCTATGAGTTTCGTTTCATCACCTCTTTTTTGTAATAAGAATCAAAACCCTTCATCATTTCGGTAATAGTTGGGTTATTATCAACACCAATTACATTATCAATCAAACCAAACTTTTTCGCCTCATCTGAATTAAACCATTTATCATTACGTGATAATTCGTAAACCTCATCAAAACTCTTCCCTGAATTTTGAGATAATATTTTAAATAACATATAGTTATACTTTTCGGCTTCAATTTGGTTAATCCTTGTGTCTTGAATATTACCTTGAGTACCATGACTAACCATATGGGTCATAACCTTAGAAAATATTAAAGAATTACGTTTACCTTTTGTACCTGAAGATAATAATATTGAGCCCATAGATGCACACATACCAACATTAGTAGTGGATATATCGGATTTAACATAGTTCATTGTATCTCTAATACCAAGACCTGAAAGTACACTACCACCCGGAGTATCTAAATATAGATTTATATCTTGAGTGTCCGTAGTATCTAAGAACATTAGTTGAGCCTGAATTATCGAAGCCATTTTACTATTCACATCACTCGAAACCCATATAATTCTATCCATCATTAATCTAGAGAATATGTCTAATTGTGTAGCTCTCATTTCTCTTTCTTCTAAAATGTAAGGAGTCATAGACCCTTTAACTAATTCACCATATTGGTCCATTTCCAATGAAGAAATTTTATGGTCACTCATTGCATATTTTTGGAATTCTTTTCCGTAATTCATAATTTATTGTTTTATGTGTTTATTGATTTGAATACAAATATAATTTAAATAAAACTAAGTGACAAATATAAATTGTGTTGATTTATTTAAAATTTTTAAATATATTTCTTTATATTAAACATAAGATATAAAATGAGTAAAATGAGTAAATGGTTTATTAAAGAGAAGAAAGTTAAAATAAGTAAGAAAGATTTGTTTCTTATTCCAACAATAAAGGTGTGGTATAGTAAAAGAACGTTTTTAGAAACAGGGGTTTATAGTCCAGCGTTAGGTATAAAATTTCACTTATTATTAATTGAATTGTCAATATCGTTTCAAAAAGGATATTAATATGTCAGATAAAAAACCTGATTTAGTTGTATGGTCAAAAGAAAAAGGATACTATTCAAAGACTTCGGAATACCCCACTAGTTTAGGGTCCGCAGTTTTTGAAGTACCTAATGTACCATTATTTAGAGAAAAGTCATCTAAAAAGATGATGGATACGTTTAATCAGGAGAAAGATGAAATTGTAGAACAAGTTAAAAAATTATATGAAGAATATAATGATTCTATTATGGTTTGGGAATCTAAATTTAGTTTTGAACCAATAGTTGGTAAATCGTATTTTTTATATAACTTTGGTGTTGAAGACGTTCTATCTATAATATCACCTAAGGAATGGGATAAAGAAGAATATTTTTTGGGTGAATTTAAGTTAAATAGTGAAAATAAATGGTTAAGAAAAAAATAATTAAATGTTATGAGTAAAGCAGAAATAGTAGAAAGATTATTAGAAAATAAACATATCACCGCAAAAGAGGCGGTTATTTTGTTAAAAAGTGAGAGAACTAGTATACCAATGTATACACCAAATCCTTACTATAGTGAACCTAATTGGACCGGACCACCACCTATTTATTGTGGTAACGAGGATAAACACGGAAAAGGAACGGATTAATATAAAGAATATGAATAGATTAGATGAACAATACAGAGCTATTTTAGGTGAACTATTATATAATGGAAAAAAAAAGGGTGATAGGACAGGAACAGGTACCTTATCTAAATTTGGGATGCAAATCAGACATAGAATGTCGGATGGTTTCCCATTATTAACCACAAAGAAGATGGCGGTTAAAACAATGATGACTGAATTGAAGTGGTTTCTAAAAGGAGATACTAATATCAAATACTTAGTTGATAACAATTGTCATATTTGGGATGGTGATGCTTTCAAAAACTATATTAGTAAAACTAATGAGTATAAAGGTAATTGGCCTGATACTATGGATGAGTTTATTCAACGAATAAAAACCGATGATGAGTTCGCTATGAAGTGGGGAGAGTTAGGGCCTCTATATGGTAATCAATGGAGAGAGTGGGGTTCTAAGTATGAAACAAATAACATATTAGGTACACGTAAAAGAGTTAAACCCGGTATTGACCAGATTGTAAAACTTATTGATAATATAAAGAATAATCCTGATAGTAGAAGATTGATGGTGTCAGCTTGGAATGTTGATGAGATTGATAATGTAGTTCTTCCTCCGTGTCATTATGGATTCCAATGTTATGTAAACGATGGTAAGCTATCTCTAATGTGGAATCAACGTTCAGTAGATACATTCTTAGGTTTACCATTTAATATTGCATCCTACGGTACTCTATTACTCTTATTATGTAAAGAAACAAATTTAGAGGCAGGTGAAATAATTGGGAATTTAGGTGATACTCATTTATATTTAAATCATATGGACCAAGCTAAGGAACAAATAAATAGAAACTCATATGAATTACCGACTATCGAACTATCGAATGTAGATATACTTAATGGTGAGTTTGATTACGAAATTAATAATTATGAATATCACCCAACAATCAAAGCACCTTTATCAAATTAAGTGGTGTTAAAATAAATTTAAAACCTTAAAACAAAAATGGATAAAAGAATATCAGAAATATTAAATAGAGAAAAGGGTAGACAGTCAAATACCATTGAACTAATTGCGAGTGAAAACTTCGCAAGTGACTCCGTTATGGAGTTAGCCGGTTCTATTTTTACTAATAAGTACGCTGAAGGGTATCCGAATAAGAGATATTATAATGGGTGTGAACATATGGATGAGGTTGAGACATTGGCCATTGAAGAACTCAAAAAATTATATAATTGTAATTATGCTAATGTACAACCTCATTGTGGTGCAAATGCAAATACCGCAGTATTTCAAGCTTTCCTAAAACCCGGTGACACAATACTTGGAATGGACTTAGCTAGTGGTGGTCATTTATCTCATGGAAGTAAACCTAATATTTCAGGTAAAGTATATGATGCTCATTCATATGGTGTGGATGAAAATGGTTACTTAAACTATGATGATATACGAACTAAAGCGTTAGAGGTTAAACCTAAAATGGTTATCGCGGGAGCAAGTGCGTACTCAAGGATAATTGATTGGAAAAAGTTTAGGGAAATATCTGATGAAGTGGGAGCTATTTTATTAGTTGATATGGCTCATTATTCAGGTCTTATTGCGGGTGGTGAATATCCAAACCCAATTGAGTATGCTGATGTGGTAACCTCAACAACTCACAAAACACTTAGAGGTCCAAGAGGGGGTATAATTATATGGAATAATTCAGATTATACAAAAAAGATAAATGGGGCGATATTTCCGGGGACACAAGGTGGTCCGTTAATGCATATAATAGCCGCAAAGGCGCAGTGTTTTATTGAAGCTAATACATCAGAGTTTAAGGAGTATTGTTTAAAAGTAAAAGAAAATGCTAAACACATGTGTAATGTATTTAAGGATAACAATATACCGATTTTAACAGATGGTACGGACTCACATTTAATTTTAATTGATTTGTCAAGTAAAAAACACAGTGGTAGAGTGATTGCGGATATGTTAGAAGAAAACGGTATTACTGTTAATAAGAATGGGATACCTAATGACCCAAGAAGTTTTATTGAAACAAGTGGCATTAGAATAGGTACTGCGGCTGAAACAACACGAGGACATGGTAAACATTGGTTTAGAGAATTGGCGAGAAAAATAAGTAAAATAATAAATAATTAAAATGGAACATAGTAGATTATACGAAATTAAAATAGATTCTCTTGAGAAAGAAAATAAAGAACTTAGATTAGAACTTGAAAAACAAGATTTAATTAAAAAAGGATATAAAGAAGAAATTTCAAAATGGAATCTTAAATATAAAGATTTAAAAAAACAAATAACTAAAGGATAAAATGATGATGTTTACTTATAATGAACCGGATGAATGGGACGATGATGAAACCATATATGTTGATGGTGTAGATGAAATACCCGTTGAAAAAAAAGTGGAATATAATGATGACGAATACGACTATTAAATCAAAACAAAGATGAGTTTAAAAACAATACAAAAAGAATTTAGGGACACACCTTCAAAAGAATTATTTTCAGCCGTTGTTGATAATTTTGTGTTTGGTTTACTTGGTGCTATTTTAGTGGTTTTTATCGCTGAAAGAGTAGATATTTTAGTACTATTGGGTTACATGATTTATTATTTCTTTTTGGGTAGAGTGGTTAATAGACCAAAATATGTAACAAGCTTAGGTAAATTTATAGTTTTCCCTGTTCCAACCGCAGTCGGAGCGTTTGTTGGATATAAATTAGCTTATATATTATCTTCTTTTTTTTAATTAAAAGTGTAATATAAAGACCATAAAAAAAAGGAGATTCAACGAATCTCCTTTTTATATTTATTATGGTCAATGCCAATTAAATTTAATTTATGCCAACTAATTCTAAATCGAATATTAGTTTTTTACCTGCTAATGGATGATTGGCGTCTACTACAGCAACCTCTTCTTTAATTTCAATGATTTTAACATTAACAGGGCCTTGTGGTCCTTGGCCTTGTAACATCTCACCAACTTTAACCTGCTCAGGTAATTGAGTTAATGGTACTTCACTAACCATAAAATCTTTTACGTCTCCATAAGCATCTTCAGGTGCTATCTCAACTACTTTCTTTTCACCTTCTGACATATCATATAGCGCGTTTTCGAAACCTTTAATTAGTTGACCCTCACCCAACTTAGCTTCTATTGGTGCTCTACCTTCAGTTAATGATGTGTCGAAAACTGTACCGTCTTCTAATTTCCCTGTGTAATTTACCTTTACGGTGTCTCCTTGTTTTGTTTTTAACATAATGTTTGTTTTTTTTTTAATTATATGAATTTATTTCCTAAATGGAAAGTCAAAATAATAATATTTAATTTATGAATAAAATATAGTTACTTTTAATTGTAATGTCAATTTTAAATATAACATAAATTAAAATTATATTTTATTTAATTTAACTGATGAGGAAATTATATATGGTTCGGTGAAAGCGATACATTTTAAGGACTCCTCAATAAGTAAATGTAAACCATACGGGTGATTTTCGAAATTGTTTTCTATTTCACTAATCATTAAAGTACAGTCAATTATATATTTCGAGGTGTTAGTTGAATATTTGAAGTAGTTAACTTTAATTTCGGAATCATTACCATATAAATGAGTGATATCATTTTTGAGGGTATTATTAATTATGTCTTCTAAAACTAAGTCATATATCATATTGATAAATATAAATTAAAAAATATAATAGAAAAGTTTGGTTACGTTAATTTTTATTGTATATTTGTACCATCAAACAATTAAAAACAACGAGAATTATAAATTATGACTAATATTTTAAATGACGAAATTGGAGAGTTTCATTGGGTACTAAAAGTATTACAATCATCTAAAACAATAGAACATTTATTGGTTTGTGATAAACTATTTTCTTTATTTATTAATAAATGGGATGTCACTAAAGAAGGTAATTTAACAAAATACAATAGGTTGTATAATAGATTCAAATTTGTTACTAAGAATAAATTTAAAAAAACAGTGTAGTTGTGTTTGAGTATTTGATATCATATTCAATTAAATATTAGGCGGCCTGATGGCAACGCGACCACCCCTAATAACAACTATATCGGATAGACGCCAGGTGAAAAAGTAAATTTATGGCAATGTGGGAACTCAGTTCGCTGAGGTCGGTCAATCATAGGGAATACCGTTTAAAACTGAAATAGAGCCTGGTACCTACGCAACTAGGAACGTGGGAATTGGTTAATTGGGGGTTCGACTCCCCCTCTATCCGCTAAAATAAAGAATGAATATTTATTTGAATTTCTTGATTAAATAAAATATTCTAACTATAATAAAATAAAGATATGAAGAATTTAATAGTTATTGGTCACCCTAACAAGGATAGTTTTTGTTATAACGGTATATATAAGACCATATACGAAACTTTAAATGTTGATGGTGAACAAATTGAGGTTATCGACCTATATAGAGATGAATTTCATTCGGCGGATAGAAAAAAATTGATGAACAGTTATCAGGACTTGGTAACTTGGTCCGATAGAATTTATTTTGTATCACCTGTTTGGTGGTTTAGATTAACCCCACGAATGGAAGTATTCTTTGATGAAGTGATGACACCCGGTTTTGCATATAAATTTGTACCAATTATTGGTAAATATGCTTACCCTAAACCATTTTTAAAAGATAAAAAAGTTAGAACATATATCACACATGGAGCACCGGCAATACCCGTTTTAACTTTATATCTAAACTCAGTTAAGTTAAGATTGGTTATGGGTGTCTACACCTTCGTATTTGGTTGGAAACCGTCTAGATGGTTTAAAACGAAACAATTTTGGTCGGTTCCATTTGTGAGTCAGGAAAAGAGGGTTAAATATTTGAAAACAGTTAGAAAAGATGTTATGAAAGACATTAATAAAAATTAATTAATTAATAAAAAAAAAACAGATGAAACAATTTTTAAACACATGGTATCCTGTTATTATAGCGTTTATCGCTATGTTATATTCTATTGGATTAGGGTTATTTGGATACACAGAAGAGGCTCAATACTCGGCTCATTGGGCAGGAACTATTTTACTATTTGCCATAGCAATTCGACAAAGAAGATTAAGATGAATGTAGCGATGTTTATTGTGGGGTTTTGTATATTTTCTGTATACATTTACTTTACTATTTGGAATATATTTTATAGTTCGAGAAAGAGCCAAGAAGAAAATTATCCTAACTACTATGCTAGACATGGACAAGTAGATAATGTGGATATGGATGGTATGGGAAATCAAGGTAGATTTCCAACAAGGAAATCCACGGGAAAGAGATTTAAGGATGTAAGTAAAAAAAAACGTACAAAAAAAAAGATACTGTTTAATCAAGACTTAGTAGAGAAAGATTTATTTAACTCAGATAGAAATCAATAATGAAGTATAATTAAAAAATTATGTTTATCTTTGAAAAAAATAACAAGATGAAAATCACATTCATATCGGATACTCACACAAAACATCATCAGGTTACCTCACAGTTGCCGGGTGGTGATTTGTTGGTCCATGCTGGTGACTTTTCTTCACGAGGTTATGAACACGAGATAGACGGATTCTTTGATTGGTTCAATGGTTTGGATAACTATACCAATAAGATTGTCATTGCAGGTAACCACGACTTTATGTTTGAGGACGACCCAATGTTGGCTAAAGACATCATAAGTTACTACCCTAATGTTACTTACCTTCAGGACGATTTGGAAGTAATCGGTGAAGTTTACCAAGATTCGGTTAAAGTATGGGGTTCACCGTGGCAACCTGAATTTAACAATTGGGCATTTAACTTGCCACGCAACAGTGAGGTGTTAAATGAGAAGTGGAATCAGATTCCACATAACATGGACATTGTGGTTACTCATGGACCCGCATGGGGTCATTTGGATACTGTTGTAGGTCAGAACATTAACTTGGGGTGTGAGTTGTTGACTGAACGGTTAAAGGTCGTTAACCCGAAGATACACGTATGTGGTCACATACATAGTGGGTATGGTTATAAGTTCCATGAAGGGACACATTACTTCAACGCTGCGGTACTCGGTGAGGATTACGTATTCACTCAGAAACCGATGACTGTGGAGTGGGACCCAAAAACTAACGAAATAGAATTTGTTTAATTAAATTTTTTTTATTACATTTGTAACAAATAAGCAATAATGAAGTATAAATTAGAAATGTATGGGTGGGAAGTTGAAGCAACAGGTCACTCACTAACGGATGAACAGGTTAAATCAATTCAGGATTTAATGGAGGTTAATGGGGTAGATGAACTTTGGGAGGTTCGTCATGATATAGAAATAGAAGGTATAGTTGATGACCTTTACAACCCGGATTTATATCATGTCTCTCGTGGTTTAGACAATAGTGGTCTTTGGTTTTCACTTAGGGATGATAACGATAAAGAAGTTTTACGTTTTGAACCGTCTGATATGTCTGACATATATGAGACATTAGGTGATTCTGCGGATGATATTCCTTATGAAGGGTATTTAGCTATACCTGGAGAAGGTGATAAGTCTAAAGTCAATAATATACTATCCATAGTTGACGAAAATAAAGGTGGTATTTGTGAATACGAAATGTTTGAATCAGATGAAGTACCAACGGCAAAAGATTTTTGTGTTCAAAATGGTGATATTGGGACACCTGACGGTGATTGGGATTTCATTTCCAAAGTATTTTACAAAGGTAAGGAGTTGGAGGTGTATGACCATTTAGATAATCGTGGTAAAGCCTCGACTGTAGAAATATATCGTAAAGACGGTTCTACTATTAGTTAAGTGAATACTTATTTTGTTAAAACCCTACCTTATTCGGTGGGGTTTTCTTCTTCAGATAAATCGGTTTCGGTGTCTAATGAATTGATTTTTTTCTCTTTCTGTATTTGATTAACTAAGTAACCCGCGATTGCAAATTCTAAAGTTGCCCACATAATGAAATCAGACATACTTAATGATTCATATTTTTTAAATAAAAAAAACACCATACCTATTTGACCGATAATAAATGCTACTCCGGATTCTACTCTTTTCTTTGAAAAGTATGATTTTTCTAAACTATATAATTTACCTAACTCTCTAAAAACCCACTTAATTTCATCCCATAGGGTTTTTATTTTATTTTTTTTCATAATTTAGTTTTATAATAAATATATGGTAAATAAAAAAAGGGATTGTAGCGATACATCCCTTTTAAATTCGTTACCCCAACGGTAACGGTCCTAAATCCCCTTAAAAAAAAAAGGGTGTTATTTCATTTGACATTCACAGTTAGTGCAAGAACACTCTTCTGTTAGACAATTTTCGTTACAAGTACAATTCTTATTAATCATTATTTCTCTCTTATTAAAACTTGACACCTTTTAAGGTACTCTTTAGCTCTTGGTGATGGGTCAATATGTCCCAATACTTTTTGTATATCTTTAACTAAGTCTTCACCATGTTCGTTTTCACGGTATAACTCTATTACTTTATCCATCGATTTAAGACAATTTCTATTTGTTTCATCAAAGTAATTTCTACCTCTGAAATTATTTAAATTATTCATTAACTCATAAGATAAGTGCTCACCCCCATCTTTAATTTCAGGGTGTAACCTCAGTGTTTTTAATATATCTAAAGTATCGGCAATACCATTAATCCCCCCACTTCTTTTATATAAATCTGAAGTATAGTTTTGATAGTCATTTTGTGGTCCAACGATATCATTTAATGAAACGACATTGGTTGATACACATCTTTCTTTTTTGTTTGAAGTTTTTTCTTCTTTTAAAAGATGGTCCACAATTTTATTAAACTTTCCTTCTTGTATTTTTATCTTCATAATAATAATATTAATTTACTATAAATACGACAAAAATGTAAAATATTTTTTAATGTGACCCAAATGAATAAAAAAATCCGGAACATTACATTCCGGATTAAAAATTACTTAACTTCCTCAAACTCAACATCTGATGCTTCCACATCGATTCCGTCACCTTCGGGTACATCGTCAGACGTACTTTCATACATCTTTTGACTTATAGATTGAAATTTAGAATTTAGGTCATCCATATACGTTTTAATATTCTCCATTTCTTTTTTAGAATGAGAATCTTTTAGTTTTTCAATCAGACCATTCAATTCCTCTTTGTCATCTTCAGATATTTTATCACCCATTTCTTCCATACTTTTTTTACTTTGGAAAATTAAGTTATCTGCTGAATTTAATGTTTCAATTTCTTCCTTCATTTTATTGTCAGATTCGGCATTTTCTTCAGCTTCCGATTTCATTCTCTCAATTTCTTCTTTAGATAAACCTGATGAAGATTCAATACGAATTGATTGAGTTTTATTAGTACCCTTATCCACTGCCGATACGTTTATAATTCCGTTCGCGTCAATATCGAATGTTACTTCGATTTGTGGTATACCTCTTTGAGAAGGTGGTAAACCGTCTAAGTGGAAACGTCCAATCGTTTTATTATCTTTCGACATTGCTCTTTCACCTTGTAAAACATGAATTTCCACAGTTGGTTGATTATCAACTGCAGTTGAGAAGATTTGAGACTTTTTACTTGGTATTGTGGTATTAGACTCGATTAACTTTGTGAATACTCCACCCATAGTTTCAATACCTAATGATAATGGTGTAACGTCTAACAATAGGACGTCGTTAATGTCACCACTTAATACTCCACCCTGTATTGCCGCCCCTAAAGCAACTACTTCGTCCGGATTAACACCTTTTGAAGGTTCCTTACCAAAGAAATCTTTTACCGCTTTTTGAATTGCTGGAATTCTTGTGGTACCACCAACTAAAATTACCTCATCAATATCACTAACTTTAAGATTAGCACTTTTCATAGCGGTTTTACAAGGTTCTATGGTTCGTTTAATTAGTAAGTCAGTTAATTGTTCGAATTTAGCTCTTGTTAACTTTGTTACTAAATGTTTAGGACCTGTTGAATCAGCACTTAAGTAAGGTAGATTAATCTCAGTTTCAGGACTTGATGAAAGTTCAATCTTAGCCTTTTCAGCTGAATCACGTAATCTTTGAATTGCGACCGGGTCATTAGATAAGTCGAAACCATTTTGATTTTTATATTCCGATTTTAAGAAGTCGATAATAATATTGTCAAAATCGTCACCACCTAAGTGTGTGTCCCCGTCTGTTGATAGTACCTCAAACACCCCGTCACCTAAATCAAGTATTGATACATCGTGAGTTCCTCCACCACAATCAAACACGGCAATAACTTTGTCACCACCTTTTTTATCCATACCGTAAGCTAATGCTGCGGCAGTTGGTTCGTTGATTATACGTTTAACGTTTAATCCTGCAATTTCACCCGCTTCTTTAGTAGCTTGTCTTTGAGAATCGTTGAAGTATGCCGGAACCGTTATAACGGCTTCAGTTACACTCTCACCCAAATATTCTTCAGCGGTTTTTTTCATTTTTTGAAGTACCATCGCCGAAATTTCTTGTGGTGAGTATCTTCTATCTGAGATATTAACTCTAGGTGAGTTATTATCCCCTTTAGAAATTTTATAAGACATTTTACCAATTTCACTTTTAGATTCGTCGTAACTCGAACCCATAAATCTTTTGATTGAATAAATTGTCTTTTCCGGATTCATAACAGACTGTCGTTTAGCCGGGTCCCCAATTTTTCTATCACCTTCGTTTTCAAGAAAGGCGACTATAGAAGGGGTGGTTCTTTTCCCCTCAGAGTTAGGTATTACGATAGGTTCTGAACCTTCCATAACTGATACACAAGAGTTTGTTGTGCCTAAATCAATTCCAATAATTTTTCCCATAATGTTTTTAATTTTGTTAAAGTATATGCATTTTATTTTATTACATCAAGTATACTAACAAAATTATACCAAATAAAAAAACCTGACACAAAGTCAGGTTTAGTAAAAAAATACTGTCAAAATGACAAATTATGTAATTGTAAAGGATGTTATCGTAAGACCTAACTTATTTGCAACTATATTATATAAAGATTCGTCATTAGCTCCCCATGTTGATAACTCTGCTTGTGTTAGTTTGACTCCTTCTTGAGCACCTATTGTAATATCTATCATTTCACCTTCCGTATTAAGTACTGGTACACCGAATTGTGTTGTGAAGATATTATCGTCACTTCCCGGTGTGTAATTCCTACACCATACCGTCATATGAGTTAAGGACACCGTTTCCGAACTAAATGGTGTATAGGTTATTATTTGTTGTGCCGTTGGTGTTATCTCCGCTATAATCATGTTCTTTTTTTATTATAAATATATGTGTATCACAAAATAAATCTTTTAAGTGTAATATGTAAATGTTAATTTTAAGTAATAACTAAATATTTATATTAAAAATATAAATTATGGAAACGATAAAGAAAGGTAGTAAAGGTTTAATAGTGTCTTATTGGCAAGAATTTTTAAAAAATTTACAATTATATAATTATAAAGTTGATGAGGACTTTGGTAATTTAACACATAAATCAACAGTAGAATTTCAAAGAGTTAATGGTTTAGTCGCTGATGGTATTGTGGGTAAAAATACGTGGGACAAAGCGTATCAGTTAGGGATAATTACTACAGATGAAATGGAAGAACCGGTTGTACCGGAAGACTTTGATATAGTGATTGAAAAGTCATATATGCCAAAGAACGAATATTATACAACAAATGAAGAGAAACAATGGATTTTCATACACCATACCGCAGGGTGGAACAATCCTTATAATACAATTAAACATTGGTCGAGAGATAGTAGAGGTAGAGTTGCTACAGAATTTGTTTTAGGTGGTCAGAAAATAACAAATAATGATAATGAATATGATGGGGTTACTGTACAGGCGTTTCCAGAAGGTGGTTATGGTTGGCATTTAGGTATTGGTAACAATATAATGCATAGAGGTTCTGTTGGTATTGAAGTTAATAACTTTGGGTACTTAACCGAAGGTGGTTATTATAAAAGAATTAACGGTAATAGGACATGGATTAAAAGGACGCCCGGTAAGTTTTACACTTATGTGGGCACCGAGGCTCACCCAAGTCAAGTGGTTGAGTTAGATGAGAAATTTAGAGGTTTTAAATATTGGCATAAGTACAGTGATAAACAAATTTCTGAATTAGAAAAATTATTAAGGTATATTGGTGATAGAGATGGTATTGATATACGAAAAGGTTTACCTGAATTAGTAAGGGAGAAAGGTGCGAAGGCATTTGATGAGTGTAGTGTATCGATGTGTACTAACACTAAAGGTCTGTGGTCACACACTAACTGTAGAAGTACTAAGTTCGATATGTTCCCTCAACAAGAATTAATAGATATGCTACTTAATTTATAAAAATTAAACCTACTATTTATTAATAAACATTAAATCGATGAAATTAACTGAAAACAAAAAGGTATCTAATAATTTAGATTACCATTTAAAAAATAAAATATCTTTAAATGAGAATATTTTCAGACCAAATTCTAATAAATTCTTTGAATTAATTAATGAGGTTAGAGAACTATATAATGAAAATGTGATAAGGTTAAGTGAAAAGGACTTAAATATAGTCGAGAGTGATTTAGGTAAAAAGGTTAAATTAACCACAGGTGAAGAAATTTACTTAGAAGTGCCAATGATTTCGGAGGCCGAGTATAAAGGTAAGGATGTTAGTTTAAACAAACCTAAAACCGGTGGGCCTAAAAAATGGTACGTTTACGTTAAGAACCCATCAACAGGTAAAATTAAAAAAGTTTCTTACGGTTCACCCGATATGAGTGCTAATTGGAACGATACCGGAGCTAGAAAGTCATTTGCGGCTAGACATAGATGTGATAAGAAAAAAGATAAAACCAAGGCCGGATATTGGGCTTGTAGAGCACATAAAGATTTTGGGAAGAATGTCCCGGGTAGATTTTGGTAATGGAAGATATAAAAATTTTAAAGAAGATTATTAATCGACAACTTGATACAATGGATATCGAATCTATCGATAATATGGAAGTATTAGAATCTGATAAACACCCATTTGAAGAATCTATAGTTGGGGAAAGTAGAATTAGAACATTTAATAAAGACGTATTAACCGAAGAACTTGTTTGGCATAGAGATAAAGAAGACCGTTTAGTTGAAATTATAGAAGGTAATGGGTGGGAACTCCAATTAGATAATGAATTACCCGTTAAAATGAATGATGGTGATAGTTTTATAATACCTGAAGGTGTTTACCATAGAGTTAAACGTGGTAGTGATAAGTTAGTAATAAAAATTACTGCTTTGGTTTAAATCTGTTAAGTATTTTAGATAGGATATCTCTAATTACTATAGATGAAACTGTTATAACACCAAAAGAAGATATTCTAATCGCCATTTCTTTAATTTCCGACGAATTAAAACCGGCTTGTTCAATTTTATATAACATAGGTAAAATTGGTACTAAGAACGCATAAGCTAACATATTTGAAACTTTACTAAAAGTTATATTCAAAGACTCCAAAAACTTTATAAAAGTATATTTGATTTCTTCAGTTTTTTTTAACCCCTTTAAAAAAATATCATATAAATGATTATCGTTAAGTTTATTCATTAACAATTTTAAGGTTTCTTTATTCTCCAAATATAAAGTAGCCACTATACTAGTTAATATTAAGGATAAATCCATATCGGAAATTTCTAAATGGTTTGTTTTTAAAAAATCACTAATAGGTTTCATAAAACCACCAATACTAGCTCCCCACGTTAACATAAATTCTAAATTAACTCCGGTAGTTTTAAAAGTCTCATAAAATATTTTACTTGTGAATTCATAATTTTTTTTAATTATGTCCTCAACTTTAGATTTAATAGATTCTTTTATTAGTACTTTTTTTTGTTCTTCTGTTATTATAATATTAACATTCATAACTTATTATTTATATTTAGAGTATTTATAAGTAAATATCATACTATGTCAAAAAATAAAATAAATCCAGAATTAAAGTCAGGGGATAGAGTATCATTAATTCTTATGTCAGATGAGACGTCGTTGTCGTTAGGTGATGTTGGTACGGTCACATCTAAACAAAAAGTTTTCGGAGTACCTCAATACGGTATAAAGTGGGATAATGGTTCAAGCTTGTCACTTTTATCAGATGCTGACTATTGGATGTTGGAAGATGATTTTAAAGAGAAAAATGATAAATCTTTAAATGAAGATAACATACATAGAGACGCAATAGAAAATAGGGCTGACTCATTTAGAATGTTCAATATGAAGTTTTTAATGGATTATTTAATTACAATTAGAGATAGTGGTATAGTTAATATGTACGGAGCAAGTGATTTATTGTGGTTAGGTAAAAACAGAATAGAACATGAATTTAAATATAAACATATACCTGATGAAGAAAAATTTGACGAATTACTTGAAATGGCCGACACATCACAAATGTATATGATAAATGGGGTTATGTCTATACTACAAAAGGAGGGGAAGGAATTAACAGATAGAAACATAAATAATTACCTAAAGAGATATTCATCACAAATATTACAAAATTATATTTACATTCTATCATAAATGACATATTTATAAACAAAACAAACGATTATGAACGCATATTTTTTCAATATAACTAAAGACGAAAGAGAAAACATATTAGATAAGCATAAAGAAATTTATGACGGGTATGTAACAGAATACGCAAAACCGGAAGAACAACCTTTATATGTTCAAGATTTTGCTAACGATAAAAAGGGTGTTACTGTTAATAATAACGGTGATGTAACTGAATATAAGAATGTTGGTATTAATGAGATGAAACATGATGGAAAATCAACTGGCCTGTTTTCGGATGAAGAACCTATTGATGAACAATTAGATATGATTGGTGACGGTCCGGATGATTTAGAACATGGGACAAGTGATGAAGATGTTGACATAGATATGGACGACTACTTTGAAGATAGTGAAGAAGGTGACCCATACGATTATATGGATTATGGTGGTTTTTTTGACGACGATGAATTAGAAGATGAAGAAGATAAAGAAGTTGTTATATTAAGCATTAAAGAATCATTAGATATGTTTAAACGTTTTAGTGAGTATAACTAATTAATAAAAACCTACAATTAAAGATGGAGGTAAGTGAATTAATGTCATATTATATAAATGACATTTCAAATACATTAGATGTTTCGTTTAAGTTAGTTGGGGACGAGGATGAGTTCATGAGAGTTGATGAGATTGATTTAACTGAAGTTGAAACATTCGGGTATAAGTTAAAAGATGAGATAGATATAGATTTATTTGATGGTTATGAAGAAGAAATAAATTATGAAGATGAAACTATTACATTTGATAAAAATGATTCGGAGTTCAATCATTATGAAGTCATTACATTCTTAAATCAATACTATCTAATATACCCCGAGAATTTACCAAACTCAGAACTTTTTTGATTTGGTAATATTTTTTTTTAAAAAAAAGACTATTTATTTGTAATATGGTAGTAGACGTAGATAATTTGATTACACTAATGAAAAACTTTACTTTCAGTTCTGTTAATTTTGACAAATCTGAAAGTGGTGAAATTGATGAAGATGAAACTACATCTACAGGTCCCGGTCCTGGTTACCCTCAGGTAACTAAATGGGATACAGGTTTAGTTAGAGGGTCAGCTAATCAAACAGGTAACACTAAGTGGAAAGATAGTTATACCATAAAAAGAGGTAAAAGTAATACATTACTATAAAACAACATATTTATATTAAAAAGAATTAACATGTCGAAATACAATTTAAACGAAGGGAACGAATCTTTAAAGAAGATTCTATTATTAATGAAATACGATAATAAAAAAACTTTAACAGAAAATGTTGAGGAACTCGAAGAAGATAACTTTACAGATGCCGTCGGTTCAGGTGCAGGATATGCTGCGACGGGAGCGGCTATAGGTTCGTTTTTCGGCCCGGGTCCTGGTACTGTTATTGGTGGTGCGATAGGAGCTTTAGTAGGTTTATTTAAAGGTTCAGGTAACGCTTATAGTCAAATAAGTACAGCAATTACTCAATACTGTACACCTGAAAAATCAGGTAAACCCACAATGTCAGATGGTGAGTTAAATGGTATAGCCGATGAAATTTTTGATGCGATTGATGGGTGGGGAACCGATGAAGAGGGTATTAGGTCCGCTCTTAGTGGTTTGGAAACTTTTCCTGATTTTTGTGCGATGGCTAAAAAATATCAAAGAAGACAAGGTGATAGTCTATTAAACGCGTTAGACGGTGATATAGATATAGATTCAGATTGGAGAAAATATGTTTGGATACCTATAGTCGATATAATTGAGAGAACCGAAGAAACTCTTCCACCTGAAGAACAAAAGGATGGTGATGAAGTTTTAGTACCTACACCTGAAGATGGTGAAGGAAAAAAAGGTGGTAAATCAAAATATAAAAAATGTACAGGAACATATAAAATGTACTGTTATAATAAAGAAGTTATAGGTAAAGTTCAATTGGCGTTAGGTATAGTTGATGATGGTGCTTTCGGACCTAAAACTCAAGCGGCTTTAGAAAAAGTAGGTTTTAAAAATGGATTTACAGATGCTGATGTTGATAAAATAGTTAAAGGTAAAGATGATGGTAAAGAAGAGGAGTCTAATATAAAACCAATAAAAGACCCAAAAGATGATACGGAAATTGAAGATGTTGAAACCATAACAACTGATAATGACACAATTAGTATACCTAATATAAAAGATGGTGAATTTGAATAATGATGAATTTTTTTTTAAATATAATAATATGAACGAACAAAACGAACAAAAAAGCGAAGACCGTAGAAGATTAGAATATGCGGTTAAAAATAAATGTCTACCACCTGTATGGTTAACAGAGCCTAAATATGGTGTTTATAAGGGTAAAGATGTTTTAATGGGTAAAGGTGAAAAAACAGGTCATGAATTTGTGTTTTATGCTGATTTGACGGCTGAAAATACTAAAACAGGTAAAAAAGCAGAATGGGATTGTCAAGGATTACTTGATGTTGAAGTAAAAAGTAACTCAGATAAATTAGTTTCAACTAAAATTAAATTAACTCCTGAGGGATGTAAATCAACATTAAAGGAATATTTACTATCAGGTATGTTACATTACGGTAAAGTACTTGAAAAACAACACCCACAATTAAGAAAATTTAAATCTGAAATTATAAAATGTTACGGTGCTGGTATGTTCGAGGATATGGACCCTCTAAAAAAAGTTGATTTTATGGACTTTGACGGAGAATCAGGTATGACAAAAATACCTCTTAGAAAAAGATTATCACCATTTGGATTCCTTAAGGCAGGTAAAGAGTTAAGTTTTAAAGAAATATGGAGAATCTTAACTAATAAAAGTAGAAGTGGTAAAGTTACCCGAAACTACATTATTAGAGAATCAAAAAAAGATGAACTATCGAATGAACTATCAAGTATCATCAAAGAAAATTTAAACTTAATGTCTAGGTTAAAAAAAAAAACATTAACTGAGGAACGTAATATAGTTAAAAATAGATTTTCCGTATTAACTGAAGGAAGAGATATTAAAACAAACATAGAAAAAAATTCATTCGCGGATGATATTATATTAGAAATGTTTGAACTAAGGTCTCAAGGGTTTGAAACCGATGTTATTAGTGAAGGTTTATTTGATATGATTGGAGGATTATTTGGAGCCGCCGGAGGTGGAATAGGTCAGATAATCAAAGAAAAAATGGCCACTTGGTTAATTAAAAAATTAGGTGTTAGTACTGATAGTTATTTATCCAATTTTATTATAGTTGCCTTTGGTAACTTACCTCTTACCGATTACGGTAAATTAACTGACTGTAAATTTTTAAGTGATTTAATAACCAACTCAGTAGTCGAATCAATAGCTCTTAATGTTGAGAAAAAAACAGGTAAAGATGGTGTATTCATGGATTTACTACGTAACATCGCTGGAGATTATTTTAAAGACACTGCAGTCGAAAACAAAATTTCAGGATTCTTAGAAGGTTTAATATGTCCATTAATGGGTGGTATAAAAACTAAAATGAAAGATGCTGAAGAAGAGATTAAGGCCAATATAGTTGGGGCTTAATGATGCTTAAGGGGTAGAACCCTTAAAGAATAAACCAATAAAAGAAAGGGGGTATTCAGTATCTAAAATAAGGTGTCATTTTTTGACACCTTTTTTTTTATAATATATTTAATAGTATGAGATTAACTAACGAACCTGAAAAAATTAATGGATTACGTAAAATGATTAATGATGGTGATTATTTTTCTAGTAAAGATAATCATTCACATATAAAGAATGAGGTAGATTATGTTTTAAGTTCAAACGAATACCTAAAAGAGTTTATTATAAGATTGGCCGAAAAAATAGAATGGGAGTATATGAGTTATCCTGTGGTCATTAATAAAATTAATAATTTTGATAATTTTACTTTAGTCAGATATCAAGATGGGGAATGGTCTTGTATGTTAAGAATAGAACCTCATTATAGTAGAAAATATAGAAATGGTCCTCGGCCTAGATTAGAACCTTTAAGTAATGAGTTATTAAAAATTATTAAACAAAAACCTGAATATTATATTTCAGTTAATGCCGGAACTTTTGATGAAAGAGTTGGATTAGTTTGGCCTTACCTTAAAGACTTAAAAAATTTAATTGTTGGTGAAATATTTAGAAGTGTGTCGGTCACTAAGGGGTTAGATGATTTCATTAATTCCATTAAAAATAGGTCAGTAATTTTAGTTGGTCCTGATTATTTAAAGAAATTAAAAGGTTTTGATAGAGAACATATTGAAACTCCTATGGTTGGTTTATTTGAAAAAACGGTTATGGATGAGATTGAAATCAATCTTGGTAATTTACTTAAAAAGTATAAAACTAACAACCCTGTTGTTTTATATTCTTGTTCCTTCGTTGCCAAAATTATGTGTGATAAGTTTTATAATAAATATTCAAATACTATCACACAAATAGATATGGGTGCAACATGGGACCCATATTGTGATGTCATTAGTAGACCATACCACAAAAAAGTTATGAAAAGATTGAAGGGATGAGTTAACTAATAGCTCTACCTTTTAATATTTTCCAATCCTGTTCAGGTCTAACTTCTAAGTTAGTTGTCCAAGCCCCCTCTAAAGTATTCATAGGTATTCCTAACTCCTTACCCATAGTTATAATTGCGTTAATATCTTTAGGGAAACAAGTACCACCAAACCCAACTCTACCGTCAGGTCCGGGAACGTGTAAATGAGAATCGGCTATTCTACCGTCAGAAACAAATCCAAACTTAGCGGTTTCCCAATCTACATCCAACGATTGTGAAAGTCTATAGTATTCATTCATAAGACTAATCTTAGCAGCAAAGTAAGTGTTATTCATATATTTAACGAATTCCGCAGTTGTTGAGTCGGTTAATATTATATTACGATTCATAAATCTTTCATCAAATAATTCCTTAACTTTAGTAGTTAAACTCTCTTTACCACCTATAATAATTCTAGCTTGTGTTAACATATCTAGTTTAGCAGTTCTTTCAGTTAGAAATTCAGGTGAGAATATTATATTAAAACCAAACTTATTTACCAAATCATTTGTTGTTCCCGGTAATACTGTTGATTTAATTATGAATATTGAGTCTGTATTCTCTTTTATACCCTTAAAGAAGTCTTCAATAAATGATAAATCTTGTTCTCCGTTTTCTCTCATTGGAGTTGGTAGACACACAAATATAAATTCTTGTTTTAAAACCTCATCTAAAGTGTGAGTTGTTTTTAATGGGTTAATATCGTAAATTTTAACGTCCGTTGTCGGTGAAAAAGCAAATGCTTGTGATTCACCTACGAATCCGTTCCCTATAACCCCTACTGTTTTTTTCATCTTATTTTCTTAATTTAATTATATGTTTAGTTTTTGGTGTTAAAAATGTGTTACCATAAACACCACCATTTTTTAGTATTTTTTTAATTGGTAATCCTGTTTTCCAAGAACAATATACCTGTGATAATTGGTCTCGTCCACATCCCTCTTTTATTTCTGACCACCACATATCGTTAAATTTGTTTACTCGTTCATTATTACGTCTAAACATAAAACCCGATTGAAATAAACCTAATTTTTTAGGGAAATTATCTTTTCTATATTTTTCCATTTGTGTTTTTATTCTATCGGAATCATCTAATCTTAGTTTCTCAACGGCAATCGATTCGTCATAAATACATTCTCTCTCATCGTGTTTGTAACACATTATTTGATTTTCATTAAATGAGATTTCTTTTAACATATTCTCAAAACTATTAAACTTAGGTGTAAAACAATGGTCAATCCACAGACTGATGTCGTGTTCAGGTAATATTTTATGAGGATTTGTCTTTATATATCTAGCCTTTAAACGGTTATCTAAATTATTAGGTAAAAAATCGATATGATTGACTTCCCAAACATTAGACTTAAAGTATTTATTATCTGTAAACAATATATACCTTACGTCATCGTCAAATTTTGTTGGTTGGTTAAATAAATCATAACCACCTATGTTGACACTATAGATTATAACCTTCATTTACTTTAAGTGTTTTGTATAATTTTTATCACCACCTCTATACCAATGTTGAACATATATTCCCTTCATTAAACCTACCTTACCTCCGTAATTACGAACTTTCATATGGATATCGTTATCAACCCCTAACATTTTTGACGATTTAAAACCCCCTACTTTTTCCCAAGTATCTTTTCTTATTAATAAAATAACGCCACTAATATAATTAAGTTTAGTAACGTCTTTAACATTAGTACCGTACTTCTCCCACATTTGAGTACCAAAATCCCTATGGTATTTTTGGTCATTAGTATTCTTATCAACCCCCGGGGCTATTTGAGGTGTAAAACCTATTCTATTGGTATAACAAGTAAATAAATCATATTCGGGATTGTCATTAATTACATCCTCAATATGTTTTCCGAAAAATGTTGTGGTATGTACCGCATCGCCATCTAAAAAACATACCCAATCCTTAGACCCAACGTTAGACATAGAATTGTTGTAAGACTCCCCAATGTTTTTATTGGAATCCCATGGGATTACGTGAAAAATTTTACTTTTAGGTTTTTCGAAAATTTGATTTGACATATATGAATTAAAGTTGTATTTATTAATATATATATTTAATACTTATTTTATGAACTTAATAATTATCTCACCTTTTTGGAATTCACCTGAATTAACTAAAAAATGTATAGAATCTTTAAAAAACCAATACTATACTAACTTTAAAGCTTATTTTATAGATGACGTTTCAACAGATAACTCCTATAATGTTGCTAAAGAAACTATAGGTGGTGATGACCGTTTCGTTCTTATTAAGAATAAAATAAAAAAACATAAAACAAAGAATTTCATTGACATTATTAGAAATAATAATGATATTAAGTGGGATGATGTTATAATTGAATTAGATGGTGACGATAGATTATCGGATAATTTTGTTTTGGGTAGGTTAAATAAGGTTTTCATGGATGAAAACATTTGGGTGTGTGGGTCCAAATGGAAAGACCAATACGGTAAAATAGGTAACTATGGTAAACCTAAACCACATAGAGCAAGAAAGACCTCTTGGAATTTTTCTCATCTCAGGACATTTAGGTCTTTTTTATTTAACTTAATTGATGACGAAGATTTACAGTTTGAAGGTTCTTATTTTAAAGCCGCGTGTGATTTAGGTCATGGAATTCCTATTTTAGAGATGTGTGGTAAGGAACACTTTCATTATATAGATGAACCATTATACACATACATATGGCACGACAGACAGTCTTATTCTGATAAAACAGATTTTAAAGATAAAACCTTACAGGGGAGAACTGCAAAGTACATTTACAGTTTAAAAAGTTATTTACCTGTCACTATGGGTGAAACAACAAATAAACAAAAAAACCGTAAAAAGTTTAATAGTATAGATGTTGTAATCAAATATTTAAATGAGGAAAAAATAATTAAAAAAGAACGTAAAGATATTAATTATAGTGAGGTTAACAAATCGTTAAAAAGTGTTAAAAATAAAGAAAAAAGAGTAACGATTAAACAAAATAAACCTAATAATCGGAATGACTTATTCAAGTTAAAAAAAGAAATTTCAGATATTATTAAGGGTTTTTCACCTAATGAAACGAATGTAATAAAACAAACCAAATCTAAACCCGTTATACAAAATACAAATAAAGTCTATATCCCAAAAAATACCCCATCAAAAAGGGTTGAAAAAAATAATGATGGTCTTAAAATACAAATAGGTTCTGTTGCGGAATTAGCAAATAAATGGGGGTTTGGCGACAGTAAAAGAAAAAAAGGTCGTTGATATGAAAAATATGTTTAAGGAAAAAATTAAAAACTCTCATTTCCATAAATTTTCAGGTATTGCCCCGGAAGGTTTTATAATGATACCTGAAAAAACTTTAGAACGATTTAAAGACTCAAATTTTTGGGAGGAATGGAAAAATGACCATTCAATATTAGAGAAGTATTCAATCGAAGATACTAAAGATAATTTTTAACTTTAAATTTGTCAATTTTAATTATTATTCGTATATTTGTTATATCAAAAATAATAAACATGACTGAGATAGAAGTTCAAAAAATAATTAACGAAGTTTACCCTAAAATAGAGAAACATTACGGATACTCTAAATTTGTTCCGGAGTGTACTCCTTATGTGGAAACTCATTATAACATTTATGCTAGATATAGTGGAGAGCCTGAAGCAAAAGGTGATGAGGATGGATGCCACGCCGAATACGATAGAACGGATAATAGTATTGTTATCTATTGGCCTAATATGGTAAGTAGAAAACATGTTATTCAAACTTTAGTCCACGAATATCAACACTATTTACAGTCACCAAGCTGGTTTAAAAGATATTACAATATGGGTTATGAGTATTCAAATCACCCATATGAAATACAGGCTTATAATGAAGAAAAAAATTGGGCACTTTTCAATTAATAGAGTATTTATTCTGATAAACATTTAATAAAAAAAATTATGACAAATGACCAACAAAATGGGAATACTCAAATTAATAGTGAGAGAAGTAACTTTAATCGTAAAGTATCTGTCTTATCAATATTGGGAAAAACCAAAAAAGTACAATGGGATAGTAGAAGAAGGTATCGAAATATATAAGTAAAAAATGAATATATTAGTATTAGGTGACGGATTATTAGGGTCTGAAATTATAAATCAAACAAAATGGGACTATATGTCTCGTAAGAAAGACGGTATAGAAGCCTCACTTTTTAATGAGTGGAAAAATGATTTGTCAGAGTATGATGTAATTTTAAATTGTATTGCAAATACAAATACGTACTCAGAAAATAAGGTAAGTCATACAGATTTAAATTATCGTTTTGTTAGAGATTTGGTATCATATTGTAATAAATTTAATAAAAAATTAGTTCATATATCCACAGATTATATTTATGCTAATTCAGACAATGATAGAAAAGAAACTGATGTTCCGGTTCATCACTCAAGTTGGTATGGATATACCAAATTATTAGGGGATGCTCATGTTGAATTAGAGTGTGATAATTTTTTAATTTGTAGGTTATCACATAAACCCACCCCTTTTCCTTACAGTGACGCTTGGTTTGATGTAATAACTAATGCCGATTACACGCCAAAAATAGTACAACTACTTGTGGATTTAATAAATAATAATGGGATTGGTGTCTATAATATTGGGACTGAGGTAAAAACTATATTCCAATTAGCAAGTAAAACTAAGGAAGTTAACTGTATCTCATCACCAAATAACGTACCTAAAGACGTTACTATGAACATAAATAAACTTAAATTAAATAAAATATTATAAGATGAAATATATCGCACTTGCCATCACATATTTATCTTTTTTCACTCTAATAGGGTATAGCTGTCATATTTCTATGAGTTTAACCCCTTTATGGGCTTTATTATTGGGACCAACAATCATCAATTCAATTAGTAAATTTAATGAAAACCAATAACTTTTTTACTAAACATTATATTTATTGTAAGATGTTTAAAAGGTAATAAAATAAAACATCACTATATTAAAATAGATTTATGTTGACGTCAGAAGTAATGATTGCCTTTATTACAGGGGTTTTAGGTCCTGTTCTCTTATTGGTTGTTAAAAATATAATAGAAAAGAAAAAATTGAAAAAACCTGATATGGTTTTAGATGCTTTAAAAATCAGTAAACTTGTTGAAGGTAAACTGGAGGATATTAAAGATGAGTTTAAACCTGACCGTGTTTGGGTAACACAATTTCATAATGGTGGAC